>JAESGV010000201.1_pt1 | contig 34669 bp, 39 predicted proteins | sample 9269781 | NCBI WGS metagenome assembly JAESGV01 (sample SAMN15741586, study PRJNA653496) | algae metagenome | isolation source: Tildeniella torsiva UHER 1998/13D and co-occurring heterotrophs from... | place: Slovakia: Slovak Paradise National Park, Hrabusice, Kosice Region | collected 2000-01-01
ACTCTGGAAAAGAATACGACAAAAATGGAGTAATCTATTGGCTAGGAACACAAAAAGGGCAAAATGACGAATACAAAGACCCATCTGCCGACCTATTACACTTAAAAATTATTAGTAACGATGAGGAGACATTTTTATTCAAAAACAAATTCTTTGAGAGTTATCACGCAGGAGATTATCAAGTTGCAACTGTTCCTCCACACAATTTGCAATTCATACTCGATCTTACACCAGCCAAAATTCGCATTTCATTATCGCAGTATACTTTATCACAATTCCAAAACGGCACTGGTGCATTTTGCTTAAGAAATTGGAGATTGTCAGGATCGCATGATGGACAAACTTGGGTAACTCTGCGCGAGCATATCAACGATGAATCTCTTGGAAGAGATAGGGACAGTGCAACGTGGGACGTAGAAAAGAACGAATTTTTTGAATACTTTTGTATTGAGCGAACAGGACCAGTTGCTGGGTTCAAATGCAAACAAAATTTTACGGTACTTAGTTCTATAGAGCTGTATGGCCGAGTAGAGGATATATAACATAAACAATAAACATTTCTACAGGTTTTAAGCATTATCTTGTATGACGCGTGTTTGAATTGTAACTGTCTATTATTATAATCTTTATTTTAAAAAAATGTTGCGGTCATTAAAGTTTGCAGTAGCTCTATCACTGCTAGTATATTGCATATGTGAGATACCACAGCCAATGAGAGAAGGTGGAAAGTATGGTGGGACTGATCCTGGTCCTCGAAATATCGAAATCGATAAGCAAAATCCTGATCAATTAGTACCACCCAAAACAGATCATGGAAAAGTACCCAACATGAAGTTCTCTTTTTCATATGCGCATCTACGCTTAGAAACTGGTGGATGGACTCGTGAAGTCACCGTTAGAGATTTACCAATTGCTAAATCGTTAGCTGGAGTAAATATGAGACTAAAAGCAGGTGGAGTAAGAGAACTCCACTGGCATGTAGAAGCAGAATGGGGCTACGTTTTGTATGGCCGATGCCGAATTACAGCAGTTGACCATGATGGAAGAAACTTTATCGATGATGTAAGCGTCGGTGATCTTTGGTACTTCCCTGCAGGAATTCCGCACTCTATTCAAGGGCTAGAAGATGACGGATGCGAGTTCTTACTTGTATTTGACGATGGAGGATTCTCAGAAGACTCAACGTTCTTACTCACCGATTGGATTACTCATACACCAACGGAAGTATTAGCGAAAAATTTTGACTTTCCGGAAGATGCATTCAAGAACACTAGCGCGACCGAGTTGTACATTTTTGCTTCCGAAGTACCTGATGTTATTTCTAGAGACCAAGTTACTAGCCCTCAAGGAAAGGTCAAGCAATGGTACAGTTTTAAGAAATCAAAACAACACACAAAGAGATTCAACAAGGGTAAAGTTACCATTGTCGATTCTAGTGATTTTAAAATCTCAACTACAGTAGCGTCAGCACTAGTTGAGCTCGAACCAGGAGGACTACGAGAGATGCATTGGCATCCAAATGCTGATGAATGGTTGTACATTATAGAAGGCCACGGAAGAATGACAGTTTTTGCAGCTGAAACAAAAGCAAGAACGTTTGATTTTGGTCCTGGTGATGTTGGTTATATTCCAAAATCGCAAGGACATTACATTGAGGTTTGTTAATTTTCTACCTTTAATTTTTGTGTAGAATATTGGAAACACGACTATGAAGTTTTTGGAGACCTTCAAGTCTGATAAGTATGCAGATGTGTCATTTAATCAGTGGATGGCATTAACGCCCAAATCTTTGATTCGTTCGCATACAGGATTGAAAGAAGAATACATACGTAAATTAAAGAAAGAAAAACACGCTGTGGTTTAAGTAAAAACGATATTTTTACACTACCTTCGAGAATACAACAAAAGTTGTAATAAAAAGTGAAGGTTGTTTCAGCTTCCTCCCAGTTTTATAATGGCAAGCAACACAAGCACACCATCACCTGTGACATTATTTATGAATAGTCATATACCAACCCTATCTGAACAACAAAACCAAGCGATATTCATAAGCAACAAGACTCACTCTATGTCGATGCAAAATACAACATCGGTTTTGAACAACCAAAAATCACTGGATACCACCGCCAATAGGGCTGTGTCAGACTCCAACGATGCAAATAGGAATTCAAACAAAACAATTGTGACAGATGAACACTTTTCCTGCCACTCTCGAGAAAAAGGAAGTGTACAAGTTCACGATGAACGATTTTCCGTCACACCTATTCATTCAGAGCGAATCGAAACACGATCTATTAATAAGAGTAGACAACTAAACCATACAAAACGACGATCAGCTCCAAGCAAGAAGCCACAATTCGCTCACCGATGTTGTAAATGGTGTGCCAAGAAAGAAGATTCGTTTGGCTCCGACAAAGACTTGCTACAGTGTAAAACTTGTAGACAATGTTACCACGCGTGTTGTCACACACCCACGATTGGTCATTTACTACAGCAGTACAGATCGGAGTGGCAATGCCAACCATGTAAAACATGTGTTGTGTGCGACAGCAACGGCGATCAAATCATTTGCGACCGATGCGACAAGTCATATCACTTTGAATGCGCCGGCTTAAAAGATGTACCAGAGGACGAAACGTGGCACTGTAGTGATTGCGAAGGCAGAGATAGCGCTGAAGAACCAGGACCTGATTCTGAAGAAAACTCGATGAATATCTTCTATGAAGAAGATGATGTAAGAAACGGAATAGCATGGATCGAAATAGATGCTGATCCCGTCGCCGACTTTGCCCTCCAATTACAAAACATTTGGAACATCAAACAAGCGTTACTCGAAGATGCACCGTTTATCACCAAATACGTAACCGATGATGCAATCTACTCAGCGTCAGAGTTAGTCGAACACGAAGAAGAGGTGAATAACTATCTGAACGGCTGGGCAGAACAAGAACGTGTATCTGTTCGCAAATATCAAGAACTCGTATGGAATGAACGAACACGTGCACTATGCGAAACGATCGGAAGAATTCGAAAAAATAGTAACATGAGAATAACCAACCAAGAAGTTAGACAAGCACTGGAGAAGTTCTCCGAATCAGAAGTCTTGTCAAAGCTCAACGATCCACTCTTTTTATATAATATTCGAAAATCGATGGTAGTGGAGAACTCTACTCAAGAATCAGTGCACCCTACTACCTTAGAACAAATCGACTATGAATCAGAACATGATTCCGAGGATCTGAACGTCACCCATAAAGCAGCACCAAAAGGAGCCAAAAAGAAAGGTCCTCGCTGTCCTCACCTCAAACTCAATGACGCCATGAAAGACACTACTCTACAATCACTATGGTCAGATGCTCGCAAAAAAGCATTTTCAGATTTTGACAATTGTCCTAATAGATATTATTATCGATTCAATGCACCAGGTCAAGATCAGAAAAATGGACCTTGGACAGCAGAAGAAAAAGAATTATTTTTACAGCAATACAACCTTGGTTTTGATACGTTCAATCCACAGTGGGGAATATTTTCAATGGTAATTCCAGGACGAGTTGGATATCAATGCAGCAGTAAGAAACGTTTAATGTATTGACACTTTAGACTTTTATCGCAAGCTCGTTAAGAATGGAGAACTTGTTGATGATAGTTATGTATTAGAAAATGGCAAACTCTGCCAAATGAAAAAACGAGATTATGATGAAATGCATGAAAGTCCGAAAAAGAAGAGGAAAATAGCAAAATAAAGCTGTACATATTTATGACGATTTTGCTCTTTGTTCAATGCCTCTTCCCATTAAGTAAAATTTTGGTTCTTGTGCATGATTGGCATCTATCGAACGTTCTTCTAGCACTTTAAATCCAAACTTTTCATAAAATGTGATATTCTTTAGAGCATTTGTATTTAGTATCATTTGTCCATTGTAAATTGGAGTCAGCGAGCTCTATCGCCTTTTGAACGAGATTTGCGCCAGATCCTTTTCCATGTAACTCTGGATCAACAGCCAAATGATCGAGTAAAAGAACATTAGGTCCTACACTTTCTACCAACGTATCATGGACTTTTTCCGTTCTCAACATTTTTCGTAGTGAACCGATTCCGACTTTAAATGGCGTCTTTAACTGCCCTGCTAGAGCTCTTGTCCAAAGATTTGGTTTTGTATCTGTTGGTTCGACCATGTTAATCACACCGACAACTGCATTGTTACAAATAGCTACGTAAGAATTAGGATTATGATACAAGCTAGTGTACTCGAACCGGTACCAAAACCATGTTAGTAAATCCAATCGCGTTTTATCGTTTTCGAACACGTATAGCCATAGTGGATCGTTGTTAAACGCGCGACCTAGGACACGACCCAAATCGAGCATATGTTTCTCTTCCATGCGCTCTATAGTTACTGCATTCATTGTTCTATTTTTATTTCTTACAAACAGTGGTGTCTAGATCTGCCAGTTAATCTCTTCTATTCGATTATTCCTCAAATACTCGTTACATTTTGAAAAATGTTTACATCCAGTAAATCTTGATACAGACAACGGTGAAGGGTGCGACGCCTCCAAAATCAAATGGCCTTCCGTTATAATTTTCTTGAATCCTTGCGCCACTGTACCCCACAACATGAACACTACGTTTTTCTTTTTGCTAACAATCAATTCGACTATTGCTTGTGTAAATTGTTCCCATCCTTGTTTGGCATGTGAGTTTGGTCTTCCTTGCTCTAGTGTTAGCGTTTTGTTCAAAAGCAACACTCCTTGTTCAGCCCATTTTTTCAATGATCCGGTGTTGGGTGTCGAAAATCCTTGTATGTCACTGACTAACTCTTTATAAACGTTCTTTAAAGACGATGGAGGTGGTACTCCTGGTTGTACTGAAAATGCGAGTCCATCGGAATAGTTAAGCGGCTCTAAGCCAATAATAACGACTTTTAAATTATTAAACGAACATAAATTTAGTGCCGCAAATATTTGGTCTTTCACCGGTAATATTACTTTGTCATGTTCAAACTCTTGTGTTAAAAAGTTTTTAAGTTTGGTAAAATATCGTCTTTCGAATTCTGCGGCGAGTACTCTGTTCCAAGAAGCATCAGTTACGTGTCTCTCTAGATATTTAAATGTCGAAGTTGGCTGGAACTGTCGCTGCAGCAATGTTTCGAGAAGAATGCTTGAAATTGATGTATCTGCCGCGTGTTTTGATTCTTCTAGTAAGATTACCACCGTTTCGTGTGCAGTGCATCGCAAATGTTGCATGTGGCCGAAATTTGATATGATACACTGCGATAGAAAAACTGTGATTTGAAGCGTTTGTAAAGAGCATGATCAGCAACTCCTGGTTCGCCGTTAATAAATTAGGAACAAAATTGTTTGCTTTCGCCGATGTTTTCACCGAAGGTAACCCCGAAGGGAATAAAAAGGTTTTTACTTTTGACACGTGACTTGCAAAAGATAGAAAATAATGGCAGCTTTGATAAAGGTAGTACTATCTCCTCTTCCTGTTAACGGTGAAGATCAAGCGAGATATCAGAGTAACTTTATCTCTTCCAGGAAACTTCAACAACGCTCAGCTATTTCTCAGCCCGCAGAATCCATATATGCAAAGTGAAACCTTTACTGGTATTGCTTGCCCTCGTTGGCCAAACGAACGAGAAATTCTTGAACAACTTCTGCACTTGAAGAATCAAAATACAACAGTATGTGAATTCTACAGCATGGAAACAAAGAAAGTCAACAACGAGGATAAAACTAATATTACTCTCAAGTTTACAAACTCTGCAGGGCATTTGTGGAATAATAAGTGGGCCAGCTATTATTTGGTGTGTTATAATACCCTCCAACCAGATTTCTACTTCAAATCTGATCCCATCAAAGTTGATGCCAACTTTGCAAACACCATTTCACCGTATCCGGTATCTGGCACAATGTGCGGTCATCGAATTGCTTGGCAAGAAGAGACACTAGTACCAAGCTTTGGTCAGGAACGTATGGTAACTTTCTGCGAGTTATCTCATCAAACAACAGAACCAATTCATCCATTGTTTACAAAAAAAGAAAGTTGGACGTGCCGCTTTGGCGACGAGCAACTAGAAGTATTTTCAGTTGTTGAGAAAGACGCCAAATTACTCTTGCACGTACATGTACCTAAAAAAAAAGGTTTTGGTACCGTTCCTGTAACTTTCATTTGCGCACCAGATATTGGATCAGTAGCAACAAATAATTTAACGTTTACATACGTTGATTATGAGATATCACCAGAAGACAAGAGAATTTCTCAAAACGCTGATTGTCATGAATCAAACGAAAGTGAGAACATACAAAATGAATCACAAGGAAACATGTTGGAGTTTCCCGATGATACAGAGCACAGTGATTGGTACATCCCATCAAAAGTTGTCGACATAGATGGCCGTTATCACAAGAAGAGAAGACTTGACATCGAAGACGCAGCTGAAGAAATCCCAATTTACTATTAAAGACTCGTTTTTTTTGTCTGGAAAACACAGCGGGAGTACAAAAACAATAGTTTATAGGTGTAATCGGAATACAAACTGAAATATTGGACATGGTCTACAATATTAGCGATCCTATAACTTAAAAAATGACTCTCTAGCTATGTACAGTACGCTCTAATCAAAATACTTTTCTTCTAGCTCATACAACTTTTCTACAAATTTATAAATCTTTCCTTGTGCGTTGACATGAAGTTCATGCGACCACTCACCAAGAATTGGTACTTGGTTCTTTAGACCACGATAGATCCCTGAACTGTTTACAGTGGTTCCGTGTGCCTTGAGCTCATTAGGTACCCATTGTGACAATTCTATCGCATCACGCTTTTTACGTAATAGTGACTGAAGTGCCATACGTCCAACAGCGCTTGCTTGTTGTACAGACTTGTGGTTGAACAATTTATACTCAACGTTATCGTCTAGTTGTGATACCAACTGTTTAATGTCTCCCTGCGTGTACAAATCGTACATACTGGTGACTTCTAGCAGTATCGATGTTGATGATGACTCGGCTTGCATCTTTTTTAAAAAAACTGTTTCTACAGGCACGTGCACCCACTTTTACCGATGCATCGTCGGGCACTCAGTCAATTTGGCGGATGTATTTTCTTTCAGCAATCACCGACCCGCTCAGTTGAGATTACAATCCTAGTTAGTCGCTATCTCAGATCCTGCATCTTTTTTGGTGGCTAGGAACAACGAAGTCGTATGAAACTACAAGATAGCAGCATCTTCATAGTGTTTTAGGAGCTGGAGAGCATGGATCTTAGTTATAATTACGACATGTTCCAAACGAAGTACTCTGAATGAGATTTTGACAGTGTAGGACACGAAAAGTGACAGTAAAGAGGACCACAGTCTATGTAATATGTTGCATAAAAATACTAACTGTCTATAGGGTATCTTAAAATATTTATACATCTACACTTGTTGTTTGGGCTATTAGGCGCTGATGTGTCACCGCCTAAGCATATTGAATAGAGCATATATTACGAGACCTCCAAAAAGTAGCGACCTAGCAGAAAATGTATGTGTTGTAGGTGGTTCTGCAAGTTCAATCGATAGTGGTCTATTTAAAATAGTTCGATTCACTCTCTGCAGTAAAATACTCGTTGGTAATAAAATTGGGTTTGGAACTGGTTCTCGTGCTTTTGGTGCTGCTGTAAGATATCGCAGTACACCAACACTGATCCTACGTGCAATGTTCATTGTTTTGTTTAGGTCAGAACTCAACTAGCCGTTGTGGAAAAACAGAACACAATTTCTCAATTATTTTTATGCTTGTTCTGCCTCTTCTTGTACCGATTCTTTCACTGGTAAGTTTGCCAATTTGTCTTTAACATTTCTTAAGACTTGATTGTGCTCCTCATTGCGTTGAGCAACGCTCAATTCTATCTCTATTCGTTTTAATATCTTCTCTAATTGCTCTGACTCGCCTGTTGCGTTCAAAATGGCCTCATAACTTGATGGTTGCAACAATTGAACATCATGTGGTGCAAAATCAGTGTATAAACGTGCTATTTGTGCAGAATCGAGTTTTGTTGTTAAATAGTCATATTGAGCGGCGACAAATGGTCTCACTTTTCCTTTTGTGAATGATTGGATCACTTCGATTGTTTGTTCTGCTAATTCTTCACGTTCGAATAGTTTTTCCAATACATACTGTGCTGTTTCAGTATCCACTGGTAGTCGCAAAACAGTTCTGTTTTTCATTACTACATGTTAGTTTTCGTCCGTTTGTTCTTACGTTCTATTATGCTAGAATATTCTTCGAATGGTAATAACGCGTCGACTAATCTACGTGCTGTATCTTGTTTGAATTTTAGATTTCTGTTGCTCATAATTCTAAAGAAACGGAACGCGAATTGTAAATCTTCCTTCTCTTTGACAAGATCGAGTAACTCGTACAACGTTCTAACACCGTGTCTTTTTGTTGTTTTATAGCACTCCAAAATAACTTGTTGGTACATTTTTTCGATTTCTGTTGTGTTAAAAATATCTACACGAGTATCGTTACCTGTTTGTGGTTTCCAATGGAATTGTGTTGACGCTACACGTAAAATGCGTAAATCTCTTTCTTTCTTTTCCCTATCTGGATCTTTTTTACCTCTCAAATCTTTTCTTTTCCAATAAAGTTTACCCTTTAGGTACGCTGGCAATTGAACTCGGAAACGAAGTTGTTGTACTGCTGATACTGATGGTACATTTGTTGTTTTGGCAACTGAGGTTGCTGCTCGAAGTGATCGCAAGCCTAACATGAAGACAATGTGTGAAATAGGTTAGAATTACAACAGGTAAACTTGGAAGCAAAAGAAACACGGTTTGACTTGTGCGTCATATTTGCTGGCATATGATCGTTCGCAACTGTAGTGTCAATGCTTTATAAAAATTGTTTTCAAATAATTCATTCTTTATTAACCAATCATGGAGCGTTTTCTTCCCCTCAAGCGAACTACAGTTATTAGAAACTGAAATAATTCTCTTACCTTGGTTCAATTTGTCAATAATCGCTTTCGCATTCTTTGATTGTGCTTTGTATCCCTCCAACAAGCTCTCGAACAGTTGTTCCGAGTTTGGATGTGTGCTCAAGAACGCTCTTTCCATAACATATAAATCAACTGCTTTATCTTCAACCAATGTAGAAATATAACTCAAACCAAAGTCTATCATAACGATATGTTGTGGGTCACGGTTACGTAGCATAATGTTTGAAGTTGTTAGATCTCCGTGTACTAGATTGTTATCGTGTAGTGTTGCTATTATGGATCCAATTCGTTTCGATAGATCTAGAGCGTCTATTTGTGAGAAATACTGTTGTCATTGTACCTTTTTCTTGTGTTTGATCGTTTTTTAAATGTGCTTTGACAGTGTATCCATGAACATATTCCATAAAGATTCTATTTTTTACGGTGTCGACGTGGTAAATTGCTGGTGTATCGATTCCCCATTGTCTGCATTTTTGAGCATTCTTTGCTTCCTATTATTTTAGTAATGGTACGACCACATACTTGTCCCAAGCGAGTTTTTGTGATTTTTTCGTCTAGTACAGGGTGTCTATATTTTTTAGCAAAACGTTCTTTGACTATAGTCTCTTTTGATAAGAATTGAGTTTTGTACACACGCTACAACGGTAAGAAAATTATTTCACTATTTATACAGCTTCTGCTCCTTGACTAACCAACACCTCTTCTAGGTCTTGAGCGATTGGAAATTGCATCTTTTTTTCTTTGTAATTTCAAACTCCGAAAACAAATGTCACGCATCGTGCTACTTGGCCTTCTAGTAGCCACTGTGTACTCACAGGTCATTAGTGTGAATACATTCAATCGTAATGGACCTGTCTATGAACAATCTATCATTGATGAAGTAAACAACAGTCCAACTGCCTCATGGAAAGCTGGCCACAATGAATTCTTTGCCAACAAGACTTTTTATGATGTAGAGTCTATGCTCGTCCGTACAGATCTTTTAGAAGAAGAAAACAACGATGTTGACTATTTGAACGAAGAAGCCATTAACAATGACCTACCAGAAAACTTTGACGGAAGAGAAAAGTTTGGTCAATGTATCCACCCAGTTCGTAACCAACTCAAGTGCGGAAGGTATGTACTTGTAACTATTGTTAACCTTTTACAGCTGCTGGGCATTTGCCGCAAGTGAAGTTCTTGGAGATAGATGGTGCATTGGCGGTAGAGATCTCGGACCATTGTCACCACAATACTTGGTATCTTGCGATGCCTCAGATATGGGCTGCAATGGTGGCAATTTGGTCACATCGTGGAGCTTCATTAAAAAGTATGGAATTCCCACAGATGAGTGTTACCCATACACCAGTGGCGACGGTCACCGTGGTACATGTTACAGCACCTGTACCGATGGTTCCCAACTTACTCGTTACAGTGTAAAATCGGCATACCGCATTAAGAGCCGAAGCACTTGTATGAACGATTTATTCACACTTGGACCTGTTGAAACTGGATTCCGCGTGTATCAAGATTTTATGACCTACAAGAGTGGTGTTTACCATCATGTTACTGGAAAATTACTTGGTGGACATGCCGTCAAAATTAGTAAGTTTTAGTGTTGTATTTTGACAATTGTTAGTTGGTTGGGGTGTTGAAAATGGTGTTGATTATTGGTTGGTTGTGAATTCGTGGGGTGAGACTTGGGGAGATGGCGGATTATTCAAAATTCGTCGTGGTCATAACGATTGCCATTTCGAAACTCAATTCATCACTGGAAAGCCATAAAATAAATTGATTTTGGGTGACTTCATACTATTTACAATTTCACTTTTGCATCATGCGGCATTGAATGGAATCTTTCCGCTTATCTGCAAGAAAAGATGATTTCTGAATTCTTCGCACGATCGTCGCATGTCATTCCCACCGGACATGAAACCCATTGCTTGGTAAACTTTTACATGAACAGCGTGTTGGCGAAGGTGTGGAATTAGTTTTTTCAATTTTGTTTGTACGGCAAGAGGGTGCGATGCCCAAGTACGTGATTCCAACCACTTGTATTCATTTTCTTCTAAGACTTTGGCAAATTCTTTTTCTTCTTGTATCCCTCCCTCGAAATAAACTACCCAATGAGGACCTAATGATAATTAGCATTGTCAAAATTTTGTACCATAATAGCGTTCAAATGCGTGTGCAGTGGTTTCTGGTATCTCTTTTCCTTTGTATGGGTATTTATATTTATCGAGATTTAGCTCGCCATGCTTTAGGTTTGCTGGGCTCTGTTTCATTTCCGAACTATCAAGGCATCCAGAAACCAAATATAATACAGTCTTCACTCTGGTGTACTTGACAAGTAGTAATTTGACAAAGTGTGTTTCGTGACATTGTTCGTTCCAACTGCTTGGCGATATGTATGTATATCGGTCAATTTTCTCCCACTTTTTTGCTAAGTTGCTGATGAAATTCTTTTCATCTTGGTTTGGGTACTGCGCTGCAGGATGAATTATAATAATCCATCTGGGATCTTGGCGATTAAATAAAGTTGTGGACTTACTGGTAAACTGCTTGTACGCGTGTTGTATATCCTCTGGAATTTTATACAAGTTTAAATCTTCTGGATAATCATCAATCATGTTGGTTGCTTTAGTGGCTAACGCTAAAATTGTTGATCTAACTAAAGAGAGATTTTATCGTATACATTTTACAAATTGATCTATTTCTTTCAAAGTCTGTTCATATCTAAACAAGTTCAAATGCTTTGCACCTTCTATGGCTACAAATTTGCTCACTCTAGCCTTTACCAAATCTCTAAGTTCAATCGCATCTTCAAACGGCGCTCCACCATCCAACGTTCCATGAATAATCAAAATTGGAATATCTTCGCCGATTCTTGATATCATTTTGTTTGGTTGAATCTCTTCATCATTTGGGAAATTATTTCTCGTCAAATCCATGATCATTTGTAGCAGCCGACCAGAAACGCCATACTTGATCCAATCTCGACGCAATAGTCGTTGATGATTGGCATAACATCCCATAGTGACGATAAACTTGACATGTTCACTTTGTGACGCTGCGTGGTATGTACCTGCAGCACCCATGGAAAATCCAAAAAGTCCAATCTTGTTCGAATCGACATCATCGCGATCTTGGACAAGGTACCGAATCGCAGATTGGATATCTTCACTAAAAGTACCAGTATGTGACAATCCATCATGATCACTTTGACCATGACTTCTGCTTTCAATCATGAGTACGTTGAATCCATGTTTGTAGAAAATGGGAACAACAGGTAGTAAATACTCTGCGTTTTGTGACCAACCGTGCGTTAGAATGACTGTTGGATTTGTTTCTGTTGATTCGTTGGCAATGAACCATGCATGCAGTGTTTTATTGTTCACTGTTGGGAAATGAACATCTTGGAAGGCTATACCATGCTGCAGTTGTGGATTTGTTTTTGCTCGTGTTTGTTTGAACGCGTAGAGTCTGTTCACGATTTGTTGTCGAAAGATAACTAGCAATAGGACGCCAACGAGTAGGCAAGTTGAAATGATTGTGAGTAGCATTGTTTGTTAGCAATGAACCGTAGGGAAGTGTAGCTCTTTAAGAGCGTGGGGAAAAGGCGTAGGAGTTGCGGCCGCGTGAAAATGCAAACCGGCCTGCGTCGGCCAGTGTGCGGCGGTACTTCAAATCTCTCTTCAGTTTCTAATTTACATGCGGAAAGCGTATTAACTTGTTGTATTGTTCATTATGCTTCGAATACCAGCGTGATCCTCCATTTGTCCGGATCTTCTATTGTTACGCTCTCCACTTTGTCTTTCCAATATGGGTTCTCAGGTTCTACAACTGTTCCTACAGATGATACACGTTTAACGATGTTTTCGTATTCGTTTCTTTCATTATAATAGAAAACAAGCAAATTATCCTTTGTGGGTGGCGGACATGGCTCAGGTGCTCCGTGTCCTTTAAACTCTGTAAATTCTAATTGATATTTTTCGTTTGGTATTCCAAACACTATTCCATCATAACCTGCGTGATCTTCGAAAGTGAATAGTAGTGGTAGTCCTAGTCCATCAGGTCCATAGAATTGTTTTATGGCTGCCAGTGATTGCGAAGGTCTTGCGACTCTGAACTTGTTAAACTTCATACTTTGTAATTTTAATAAAACTAATTCTTTGGTAGAGAATATAACACGTTGAGATTCATGCAACAACACATCTAGAACAATCTTTGTAGAGTCCATATGGTTTCAACCATCAATGTGTTCCCTGTTAAAGACTTTAGCATCAGACTCTTAGCTGGATAGCCCAATAAACAGAAGTTTATTTCAGCGACGTCAAACTGATTTAACCACTGATTAAGACGCACAAACTATGTTCTCTGTGCACTGGTGCGATACTACCGAGAGTTCACACGTTGTGCTAACAGAGGAAGAGATTGAAACACAAAACAATCTGTACGAAACAAACCAACCAGAGCAAACACCAACACAACCAGATGAAAATTCCATTCCCGAAGAAGATGAGCAAGAAGAGTCAATACAAAACCTACTCTTCGTAGAGTCCGAAACCACGGTTCTCAATGAATACTTTCCGAATATTATTGAACTCATTCTCAACGTCGCGAAGACAATATCACCAACCAAGTATACAAATCAAACGACTAGTGGCTCCGACATCGCCCAAGTTATCGTAGACTTATCTCGTACACATTATACGCAAGACGACGCAAATGTTTTTATTGAACGGTTTTTATTACCGTACATGACACCAGTTCCCTACCATTTTTCGCTAGTGGGATACTTTTCACCTGAAATACAGTATCAGTTTATCGTTGATGGGCAACCAAGGTACTACCACGACACTGTTGTGAACCCAATACCGAGGTACTTTGTACGCAAAAACGAATGGCACTCTGATGAAGATGTACAAGATCCAAAAATGCGTCCAAGTATGATTATCGACGAAGTAGAAAGAATTGTCCTAGAAATATGCTCCGGAGATTTTGTCGACTATTTGAGTAACACGTTTGACTACAAGTCATTCATGATTTCTCAACTCTTTGTCGAACTCGTACGATGCGCTGAGAATCTACACTATTTTGATTTTGATCAAGTCCCTACCGATCATAGAAAATCATTCTATGTCAACTTGTATAATATGATGGCCATACACGGTGCTATTGTCAAACAATACGCAAAGATGAACGAATCCCGACGGAAAGAGTTTGTAAATGAAGATTTGTATTTTATTGGAAGTCACCGAGTATGTTTGAAAGATTTGGAACATATGATTCTAGGTCAAGCCGATTTGATTCCACTATGGAAGTATAGATTACGAAGATATTGTCTACCAGAGACAGATGTACGATTATTATTCTTGATGACGAATGCAAGTAAGGGATCACCACTACCACACGCTATTTCGCAACGTGATTGTGAAGAAGATGTTTCTGTTGGTGCCTACAATTACATTAACAGAAATGCAATTGTGAGTCACGTGGGAGTGACATTTAGTTCACTATTTCTCAAGTACCGAAACTTGTTCCCACGGTCGATACATGATCTTTTGGAATATGTTGAGAATAGTCTCATGGGAGAGGCAAAGAATACATTGTTTCATTTACGCGCACAAAAGCAAATCTTGCTCGAATACAAGGAGTGGGATTCAAAATCAAATCAAAAGACGAAACGAGTTGATAGAAAAGCCGAAGCGTTTGCGATCGATCCAATTGTCACACGTGATGAAGTGGTCATTCCCTATGAACTCATCATGGAAAATGATTATTTCCGAAGCCATTTCCGCACCTTTTGCCGAGGCGAATTCAGTATGGAAAATATTATTTATTATGAAAAATCGACCGAGTTTAAAAAACTCACAAACCCGATCGATCGTCGACTTATGGCCATGCAAATCTACAACATGTTTTTATCACAAGATTCCGAGTTTGAAATTAATGTCAATGAAGGTGATACTATTGAAATAGAAGATGTACTATTTAATCGTGGAAAGAATCGTAAAAAGAAAAATAGAAAGAGTATTTTTGAAGAAAAAGAAATCAATTATGAAGAGTTGATGAATATTTTGTCAGGTGAAAAATCGGGAAGTTTGAGTGTATTGGATGCCGCGCCGATTCGAACAAACTCAAACATGTTGGATTTTGGATTTGTATTGTCACCGAGATTTGGTGCAGTTTCTAGAAATAATTCAAATACGAACAAAGCAACTACTAGCGCACCTACTACTCCAAGTACACCTAGAGGTCAACTAGGAGGTACAAACTTGAAACAATCACAGTCCAGTGAAGAACTTCCATCAACGCCAAGAGAAACAGGTTTATCAATTCTTAAAGCGATCAAGGAAGAGAAACGTTCAGGAAGAGAAGCCTTAGCGACATTAGAAGTTTCCAATTTGGAGTCTATTGAAGCAGAGATAGTAGAATCTCCAATGTCTACGCCAAGAAGTACAAATCCACCACAGCTTGAAGTGAAAGCTGATTTCTTTGAAAAAATTGATCAAGAGATTGAAATTTGTTTGCGAGATACGTTCTTACGCTTTAGCTGTAGTGATGCGTACAAGGATATGGTGAAAGAAGCGAAAGATATCTACGAACAAACACCGAAAAGGTCTAGAAGAAGTGGACATGCGAAACATAAATCGTTTAATGGTACACCTGGTTCTGCACCAGATAGTCGCAGATATAGTGGCTCGTTTTTATAAATATTGAACAGTTGCAGTATTAAAATTTTTATGAAACTACTTCGCAAATTGCACTGAAGAAAACCTCAATCAAGGTTTAAATATTTTTAATTTTTATAGAATGAAAACTATAAAAACACGTCAAACGGTACTGTGTTATTTCTAATTGTTTACTATCTAGGTTGAGCTTACACCTTCCATTTTTTTGTTGAGGGCAACCTGAACTATTGTAATACAATCAACAAAAAATCGGAACATAAACACAAAAAAATGCACACAAGTCGACCTTTAGTATCACGCAATCGTATAAGGCACGTAGAGAAGCAACCACGTAAACGCAAAATAGAAGAATGCCACTGCGATGAAACAGAAGAAACACCTACAACTGTTGTACAAAGCCAAGCCAAACGCATGCGAAGTGCCATTTTTTCTGAAAAACGATTCTACATCCACAGTACAACACCACTGAAGACATCAACGCAGATGGTCGAAATTATTCAAAAACATAGCGGACAAGTCGTGTTCCACATTGATTTGGCTGATTACGTGCTTTGGCCACGCACGATACGTACTACGAAAAATCCAGAGAAATACCTAGACCAACGCAATGTAACACTTTTGTTTTTGAAACATTGTGAGCGAAAGAAAAAGATTATTCCACTAGACGCTACTGTTGCTCCACTGTTTTGTCTGAAGGCAATCAAAGATTCAGACTCTTCCATGGACGGACAAAAAATGATTATTGGCTGTACAGGATACAGTATGCTGCAACGATTGTTTATTCAACAGTTGGCTAGACTTGTAGGAGCACAATTCGATGGTAAAAGTGAACATACCGTTGACATTTTGGTTACAGAAAGTGAACAATCACAAAAATATAGAACTGAAAAAAAGAATGGAGCACAGATCGTAACACTAGAATACCTTCACAGACTAGCAGTCTCTGGTGGCGCTGTTTAATAAATCATATTTTCCTGTAGTTTGAATGTTCTATTCTTAGTTAGACAACTCGTTTCAAACCCAAACAAAGAGTTCAAAAACATGCCCATACATACACTCGCAGACTACCAGGACCGCGATTCTACTCCTAGTAGACCAACGTCATCAGCAATGCCTGTTCCATCACAATGGCAACAACAATCGCCAGGAGCAGGTAATTCACAACAGCAAGGATTTGGACAACAGTTCATGAACTATGGACAACAATCAGACCAACGACAAGATGATCAGTTTTGGTCTTGGAATTTGGGAGATCAACAACCAAAATGGTATCACGTTTTATTACTTTGCTGTTGCCCATGCTTTGTTGGAAATCCATGTTCTGCCATTCGCAGAAAAGACTACCTGCGCATGTTACTCACATTTATTTTCTGGGTAACTGTACTAGACGTATGTTTCTTTTTGTCGTATTTCTAATAGCATAGATTGTTTATTTTATTGTTGAAGTTAGTGTTGGAGGTTTCGTCTCACCAAAAGAAAATCCTGCTCTTGGACCTGGTCAGTCAACTCTTATTTTATTAGGAGCAAAAGATGCCGGATTGATCAAGTACAGTTACCACATTCATCGTTTGATTATTCCTATTATCATGCACGCAGGGTTTTTGCACTTGGGAATGAACATGTTCGTACAATTCATGTTGGGTTTGGGATACGAAAGAAACTGGAAGATCTATCGTATCATGCCTATTTATATCATCTCTGGTATTGCAGGAAATTTATTATCATGCGTCGCGTTGCCAAATAACATATCAGTTGGTGCCTCAGGAGCAATTATGGGTTTAATTGGAGCGAAAATAGCCAATATTGTTTGTCGTTGGTATAAGATTCCTCCACAACATCGTATTGTACAAGTTATTTCTGTTGCCATTACAGTCGCAATTGTCATGTTGTGGGGATTCTCAGAATACATTGATTGGGCAAGTCATCTTGGAGGTTTGGCGATGGGTTTGTTCTTAGGCTTTGTTGCTTTTGCAAACGAGGTCAAGAATTTGGTTATTCGAATTTTATTCGTTGTGGTTCCACTTGGATTGGCATTAATTTATTTCATCACATTATCTCTTGTTTTTGGACTAGTTACACAACCTATTGTACGCTAAATGTAAATTATTTCTTCTTTTTTGCGATAATTTTCTTGGCTAATGTTTTCCCTGAAACAACATTGCGTTTTGGTTCGTCTATTTGTATCTTTGCTTGCTTTTTCGTCTTTTTTACTGGTTGTGGTTTTGGTGGTACCTTTACGACTGGTTTAGGTTCTGGTTTCTGTAATGGTGGTAGTGTTGCGTAAGAATAAGTGTACTGCGCGATATCGATAAAGCAGTGCGTCAATGCCGTTCGGTATTGGTCATTTCCCCACCCGGTAATAGCTGTAGTTAAAACATTCATGAATGGACTCTGTCTGATCACTTTCTTTTTGTTTGTTGGATGTGAAATGTGTCTAATACACTCTCCTAGTCCATATATAACCCATTCCAAATCTTTATGTTTCTCTTCTATATCTTCCACTGATAATTTGCCACTGTTGAATTGTCTTTTTGTAAGTTTGTACTCTTTTCGTGCTTGTGTGAGGATATATTGTTGGATTTGCATATCAGGCACAAGCATTTTAACACGAAAGCTACGATTGTCTGCGTTATTTTCCAACACTAAATCCTTTGTTACTCGTGCCAAGTGACGAAATAGCGCAGCTCCTCTTTGTTGCACGGCGTGTGGAAGAACGTTCATGTTTGTCTTGTAATCGTTCCGCTGCAATCTAAGTTCACATGAGTGTGGTAGAACCAGACTTTGAGTACATTGACGAAGATGCCGTCGATGAAGAACTAAATATGCTTGCAGAAATACAAAATGCAACAGTATTTGTTTCATCTTTTGCAGACGTTAACACGCGTGTAGTGTTGAATATGCTTGCAGAAATACAAAATCCCACTGTTCTCAAAGTGGTTGGTCATAATGATGAAATTAATTGTTGGTTCCATTATGCGTTGCGATGATGGTATTGCATTTGCCAATGGATATGAAGTACAGATTTGGGATGTAGAAACAACTAAACCATTCTGTCAACGTGTATTTAGAAACGAGTTGGTACAAGCCTTCTGTGTGCTATAATTTTGTGTAAAAAGATGAACAGTTTAATCAGCTTTTGCTGTTTCTGTTATGTCTCCTATTGTTTCATCTTCTACTTCCACTTCAGCAGGATTAGACGAGTTTCTTAGCTTTTCAATAATCTTCTTTAAACGTTGAATCTCTTTCGTCTCTGCTTGACGATTTACGTTATTTGTGATTGCTTTTACTCTTGTAGCATATTTTAGTGATGTAGAGCTTTCATCAGCGTTGTACTCTGCTGGCCCTATACACACAAACATAAGTGTTTTTGCATTTCCTCCTAGTGAATCGCTCAATAGCATAGTTAACTTGTTATTTCGATAAGGTACAAAGGTCTTCTTTTCAGATAATGCAGAAATGACATCTCCAAGCGCTAGTAAACTCTTATTGATAGATAGCGCTTCTTGGTTGCCTTTCTCTTCTGTTATTTGTGTTTTCTTTCTGTTCTCGGAACCAGCCAAATCAACCATGGTTAGTTTGCCGAAACTCTTTTCTCCTGATGATAAATTTACACCACTAATGTAAATACTAAACACCAAGTGAGATCGACTAGACACAGCGTTCATTTTTGTAGAACGAACATGACGATTCTTTTCACCACTTCTGTAAATCTCGCTCAACTCTTCGTACGTTTCTGCATCTCTCATCTCTATACCAGCAACGACAACATTCCCATTTTTATCTTTTTTAATTTCCAAATCACTTGATTTTGCTTGTGTCATGTTACCTTGTTTTTTATCTTTTTTAGCAAACAAATCATACAAATCATCCATGTATAATTCAATCATGCAACACTGTACAGTATACTTGAACACTTTCTTGTTCTTGTTAATCAAATTGAACACATGACGCATGGCCTTGGGTACAAGTCCTTCCATCTCTTGCGTATCTCCACCTGCGATCGTATGCGTTTTTCCAGACCCCGTTTGACCATATGCAAATATACAAACATTGTAACCATCAAGTGAGCTTTGTACTAGATCTTTTGTATCTTCAAAAACTTCTTCTTGCGTCGAGTTATCATTAAATACACGATTAAACGCAAAATCTTGTTTTTTCGGTATGATCCGTAGTGTTGATTCATCTATGAATCCTATGCAGTGTGCGTACCCGTTTTGTTTCTCTACTGAACTCATGGGTCGACACCGAGCGTATACACGGATTTTTCCTTTTGCATCTTCTCGTTCATTGTATAGTTTTCTTCGCATGGCTTCACTTTCTCGGAATTGTGTTTCTAGTTCTGCAAATCGTTTCTTTTCTAGTGCGATTTGTTTCTTGTTTTCTTCGATATCTTTTTCGAGTTGATCAGCGAGTTCTGCACGTTTTCGAATGGGCTCGAACTTGTTTTTAGCATCTGTTAGCGTGTCGACTTGTCGTTGTAGTGTTGTTGCGCGTTCATTGACTTGTAGTAGATTCTTCTCTAGTGATACTTTTTCTTGCTCTGCAACTGATAGTTTGATCGTTAGTCGTTCGCACTCTGCTTGCTTTTCAGCTGCTAGCTCGTTCAATTTGGTTTCGTATTCTTGTTTGAGTTGTTTCAACTTTTCTTCGAATTTTGTTGTTTGATCTTGTGTACTTTGTCTTGTCAAACGATCTAGTTCGTTGTACTTGTTCTGTAGCGCTTCAATTTGTTTGTTTGCTTTTTCTAATAAACTCTCAAACTCGGTTGCTTTGTTTTTGTAACTAGTCAACTCGTCTTTTGTAGTTGTCACTTTTGTACTCAACGTTGCAATCTCTTGCTCGAGTGCTGCTGCACGTTTCGACTCATCAGAGTTTTTATCATTCGTTTTCCGTAGTGTTTTCTGTAACGCTTCGATTTGTGATTCAAGTTCAGTGATCCGTTTCGTCGTTTGTTCATCTTTTGTTTTCAAACCTTGAATGATTTTTTCTTTCTCGCTCACAAGTGAGTGTAACTGTTGTTCCATCTCTTTTCGCTCTTGGTCTTTCTTTGTTGCTTGCTGTTTCAGTTTTTCAATCTCAGAAGTACTTCCTTGTGTATGTTTATCTTTAGCAGAGGATAGCGACTTGTTCTTTTCGGTGAGTTCATTGATTGTAGCTTGTAGTGTTTGAGTTGCTTCATCTTTGTCAGCGATTGCTTTTTTCAACTTTTTGCTCATTTCCTCTAGATCTTTTGACGACGCGGAAACTTGTTTCCCACTTTCGAGTTCTTTAACTCTACTCCGTAGTGTATCAACTTCATCGTTTAAAGGTTTCAACTTTTCGTTCGCGACAACTAGTTCATCAGTTACTCGTTTCATCGCCAAGTTCAACGCTTCTTTCTCTTCATTAAATGTCTTTTGTGCATTTTCCGAATCTTGTTTGAGTTTGTTCGTACCTGACTTGTACTTCATTAATAACCGTTTAAACTTGTCTACTTCCTCACTTGAAGTTGTTTTATCTTTTTCGAGATCGAAAATCTTGTTTTTGAACGATTCTATCGCATTTTCGTTCTGTTTGAGTTTATCTTGTGCTTCTTTCAAGTTTAACTCGCTTTGTTCATGATTTGCGCGTGTCTTCTCCAACACGTCGATTTTTTCTTCTAGTTCTGCTTCCAACTTTTTCAAATGTTCTTGCATGACTCGAACACGTTCATCAGTATCTTCAGAAGTGTACTCTTTCCGTAGTGAAGTAATTTCTTGTTGTTTGTGTTCAAACTTTTCTTTCCACGCATCCAACTCGTGCTGCAGTTGTTTCATGCTACTCGAGTCATTCTGTAGTTGTTTGTATTTGGTTTCCCATTGCTTAACGTCGTTCTCCAAGTCTACCAACTTTTTCTGATCGACGGGTGAACTCTTTGGTGTCTTCTCTAAAGTCTCATACTTTGATTTCCACTCAACGAGCTCCTTATTCGCTTTCGATGTACCCTTCTCTAGTTCTTCGCATCTTGTGCGAGCTTTGCTTAGTTCTTGTTCCAAGAATAATAGTTTCTCATCAGATAGATTATCTCCCTTGTTCAGGACAGATTCTAATTTTGATGTCTTTTCCTTGATCTCTTGTCTTAGTTTTTCTATTTGTACAGCTAGTTGCTTCTTCTCGTCTTCTGCGCGAATTTGATCTTGCACAAGTTGTTCTCGAAGTTTTTCTAGTTCCTCGCTATTATCTACAATTGAGGATGGTATAGTAGTTTCTGGTGACGACTTGAGCGTCTTATGCTCACCTAATTTCTTCTCTAATTTTACACGTTCTTTCTCAGTGGCAGCTAGTTCTCGAATCTTTTTATCTTTTTCTGCCAAACTCTTCTGCAGTTGTTCTATCTCTGCTTTTAGTTTCGAAACGGTATCTCCTAGTGTTTTGATTGTATTTTCATGTTCGGAAATCTTCTTTTCCAATTCCAAGACACGTTGTTCCGACTCTTTATTTGCAGATTGTACGAAGGATTTTGCATCTTGTTTCTGCGAATGTATTTTCGATTGTTGATCGACATGGTCTTTTGACAGTGTTTCGAATTGTTTCTTCAACTCGACATATGCAGCGTTTAGTTTTTCATTTTCTGATGTTAATTGTTCTTTCTGCGTATCTAGATTCTTTTTATGTTGTGAGTGCAATTTCTTCAAGTGCAGCGATACTTCAGATTGTATTACATCTATTTCTTTCTGATGTTGTTTCTTCAAGGTTAGTAGCCAATTATTCACATACTGTTTGTCGATTGAGTTGTGAAAATGCGTTAGACAGTTCAGAATCTTTAGTTCGCTCCAGTTCATCTATCATAGCACTATGCTTCTTCAACAAATCCCTCTTTTCTATTAGCAAGGATTGATTTGATTGTTTTTCGCTCTAAAAATGATTAATTCACTGAACAAACGTTACTGCTAATTCTTGATGTACGCGTGCTACTTTATCTGCTATTTCCTTATTTTTATGTTCTTTCATTTCGTTATGTTTCTCCCGTAACGCTTTGTATTTACTCTGATACTCTTTAACAAACTCTTTCATTTTGCTCAATTGCTCAGCGTCTTGTTGTTTGTAGTGAGAGTCAATATCTTCTATCGCAGTGATGTATTCTTGTTTCATTTGCGTCCAATCAGCGAGTACTTGCTGTAGTTTATCTTTTGCGTATGCCATTGGAATATATGTCTCCTCTTTAAACGATAAAAATTTGTTTTTATCGTCAAATGCAAATGTTTTATCGCTAGTACTAACAGATGCTTGTTTTAGCATATTTACGCGAGTGTTTTGCGTACGAGCTTTTCGTGGTGATAATGGTATACTATCAGTGTTTATCGTTCTTGGAGATACGAGTGGTGAAGGTGCGACTGGTGTTGATGGTGATGGAGTTGATGGTACGGAACTGCCACCTGCAGTAGGTGTTTTTGGTGGGATCGATAATGTTGGTATTGCAATATTTTGAGGTCGTGGTGAGGGTTGTTCCACTGTTGGGAAAAATGCATTTTCATTTTCTGGCTTTTTCTCATCTGTTCCCTTCCACCCAACTGCTTTGAGCAGAAACGACATGAACCCTAGTTTTGTTTACAGAATAGTTGTAAGAGTTTACTGTAGATAAAGTTTATTCTTGTTTTATGGCGTGTGCAGAGCAACACGAAAGTGTACATGTTTCTTTCATGATAGCTCCATCTGCATATCTCATCGTTTTGCTTCTTCCTTGTAAGATGGTTCTCCAATCCCACCTCTTAATTACTGAAGCAAATGATAGAGGCGACAATAACGAGATTATTAGAAAGCCTGTTCCTGGGAAGTACAAAAATACCATGTACTCGTCATAGTGCATTTGTCGTTCAATGAAAATTGGAACAACAAACAAACCAATGGCGAACCAAACCCATAATAGAATAGTTTGGGCGATACAAATGTACTTGAATACATGTTGCCAATCTTGCTCTGTAAGTTCTCTCCATATTCTTGCAATGTTGAAATCTCTGAACAAATTCGATCGCTTCTCCGCAGTTGAAAGATTGTTCACGTTGGTGTGGTGCATGCGAGAACGAGCCCACATGAGTAGACCGTAGAACATAACTTCCGTGAGGTGATCGAATGTCAATAAAAACTTTTGCAGTATTGGGCCATACTTTTCAAACTCATACAATCCGAGTGACGGTATCTCGAAAAAGATTTCTTCGTTGAAAAATGGAAATAGGAAACGAACTCCCTTCATGTAGCAAGTGTCAAACACTGTATGAACAATCATAGACACTACGCATCCTAACGCGAACGGTAAATTGACTTGAACACCTAGAATCTTTTGTGTGCGAGTTCCGCAGTAGTGATATTTGTAGATTATGTACCCTAGTATTGGAAATAGTACAAAGAAGCTATGCGTGAAGCTTCTGTGAATGAGCTCCGCTAAGAATCGATTTGTCTCCAACCCGTAACCGAGGCACGTATACGTAAATATAAGTACGAGAATGACTATCATAATATCACCATCTGGTAGTATGCCACCGACAACAAATCCTAGTTTCATGTTTTCGCTGTCTTCTGACCGCTCTTTTTCTTCCTTAGTCGTTAGTTTTGTGCCCTTCTTCGTCCATCTTAGAAAAAAGTTTATGAATAGAGTCAGTATTAGGCCTACAAAGTTAACAAGATATCTGTATATCTGTACCTAGAAGCAAGTGAACACCACCCGGCATTGATAGTTTGTTGGTTATAGAGCACGGGTTATTATGAAAAGAAGTGAACACTGCGCAACGGCTTCTGCTTGCTCGTCTTTTGTCTCTATTTGTGCGACTACGTTTGAAAGCTCCAATTTAACGGCTCTCCGCTTTCATGCAATTATTCAGTTGATACTCTGAGAAACGATTCGACACTAGCAGTATTAGACCTAGAAAAACAGTGAAGTTTGCGGTAGTTTAAAATGCCAAATTTGCTTTCAAAATTTCTTAAGTTTAAAGATGCAAACAGAAAAACAGTGCTTTACAGTGACTTGTACGGTAGGAACTAGAATTTGAAAGTGCAGAGATGTAATAAATTATTTTGTATTTAAAATTTAGTGATAGGTAATGCGCAATAGTCTTGCTTCATTGGTGCTTCTAATTTGAACAAACTTGGAGTTTTGCAACATTCTTGGCGTCATTCCATTTACCTGCCTCCATGTATCTTCACTAACTACGTTTCTGTTCATAAATGAGTGACTAATTGGAGGTAAAATTGTTGCTTGAGCGTGCCGTAGATTAATTTTGCCGAACATTGGTACTGGTGATGTGGTTCTTTTGTTTTAACAAGCTCTTGCATTATTTCAGCTTCCAGTAATGAATTTCCATAAACGGAAGTAACTGTAAACTACTATATCACTATTGGAGGAAACATTTACAGTGGCGAATAACAACTGCAACATACTGCAGACATGCAACAACTTGTTATTTGTTTTACAACTCACCTTGGACAACTTGAGTACAATGCAAACGTTGGAGCTTTTGTTCATACTTGTCCGGTTTGTCTTGATTTTTACAACTGGTTATATTCATCCAGACGAGTTTTTTCAGTCACCATCGCCAACAGCATCGTATATAATACCGCATGGACGAAACGCAACAGAAGATCCGCTGTTGATAACATGGGAATTTACTCATCCGTCACCACAACGTAGTATGCTCATTCCAATCGTTACAGTAGGGCCTGCACTATACCTTCTACAGTTTTTAAACATAATCCACGCACATGCGCTACTTTATGCACCTAGAATTGGATTGTTCTTATTGTCGCTCGTGATCGATGGCATGGCTAACAAAATACTCAACAATGTTGCGGGAAGAATTGTTTTCAAAGCTTTGTGGCCAGTAATAGTGTTTCATACTCGACCTTTCTCTAACACCACCGAAGCGTTCACGCTAGTGCTTTGTATGTACGTTGCAGTGTATTTAGTACCCAAACTAGGACCCAAGTGGTACTTGTACATCGCACTTGGCACAATATCATCAATTGGATGTTTCGTACGATTCACTTTTCCTATGTTTGCATGGCCAGCCGTATGGTGTGCAATTTTCAATCAACCAAGTGTTTCAAACAACAATAGTACAGGAAGCAAACTGTTCACATATGCTAAAAGGTTATTACTGTGGACAGTTGGTTTTCTAGCGTCAACTATCGCGATTGTGTCATTTGATACGTGGTACTTTTCTACTCAGAGAAGAACCAACCTAGGATGGGTCATCGCTCCTTTCAATAACTTTATATACAATCTAGACGAGAAGAATCTAGCAGATCACGTGTTACACGATCGTTACCTTCACTCTGTAGTGAACATGCCCATTTTATATGGTCCACTGTATCTATTACTTGTATGGACATATGCAAGAAACATACGATCTACAATGACATCAATTTGGAACTTTTTTAGTAATTGGTTTGTACCTAACACGAATGGAAAAGAGCAAATTGCACTCATGACTGTGATCAGTGGACTAGGCCTGATCAGTTTAGCCAAACATCAAGAACCAAGGTTTTTACTTCCACTGACACTACCTTTGTGTATGTTGGCAGTTGTTAATCATGAAAAGAATCGAATTAATATCAAGACGCTTATTTCGTGGGTAATTATGTTCTCGTTCTTACTAAGTATATTCTTTGGTGTTTTGCATCAAGGTGGAGTACTTCAATCATTGTTCTATCTGGATAATCAACAAGGACATGCTATATATCATCATTGTTACATGCCACCTTCGTATTTGTTATTTGGAAACAGTAATATGACGATTCATGATCTTGGTGGAGGTGATGTTAATGAAAGACTAGCCGCAAAGATTGCAAGTTTGAGTGGTATACAAGAAAAGATATTTATTGTGAGTAATGCAGTTATTGGAGATGAATGTATTTCGTCAAAGTCCTTTTTGCACTTGAGTACAGAATCATGGACCTGGTGGCTAAACGTTTGTCAGATAAAATGACCCGTTCTTTTATTTTTGATGAAGAATGGATCCCACGCTGTTTGTCATTTTTACAACAATGAAGTTGGTGTGCCTTCTAGTTGGGCTTGTTTGTGCCGTCGTGGCTCTGCGCATAAAAGAACCAACGCTCACGGTTAACAAAGCGACTTATGCAAGAATAGACTACGCATGCTCGTGTACCGACGATATCACAGGAACAATTTACCTGTTTAACAAAGCAAATGAAACAGAACAACAGTGGTCGTCACAAGTTACTGTTACTCCCAAAACACTTGCTACCAAAGTTACGATTGCTGATATGGGTATTAAATTATTTGTTTTTCAAACTAACTTTGGCCAGGACTCTTTAAATTTGACCAATTCGTTGCCACAGCGTGTGTCACTAACAAAAACACGCGTGAGCATGCCATGTACGTGATTGGCCACAAACTCTCTGATGGTGCTAACCAAAACAAAACAAACGTTATCGTTAAGTGGAATTTAGAAACCTACGAATTATTACAGTACAATCAACTCGATTCAAGTTTAGATAATCAATATTTCCATGCCATGACTATTGATCGCGAAATGCGACTGTTGTTTGCGATAAGTTCGTCGATGCTTCAGCAACTCGATATGAACTGTCTAGACATTCTAGATAACATACAAGCCTTCCCTGGAATGGACGCAACTAGTAATCTTGATACCGTTGCAGTAAACACTGTTGCAAAACGTGTGTTTGTTAGCATGAGCCATCAAAGTAGAACTACAGCTCATGGTGCGCTTTATGCCATCTCATACCAACAAGAAACACTCTCCAAACAAGTAGACTCTACTTCCATGCAATACGACGAACAAGTCGGCGCATTCACTGTCGATTCGGCAAGTAATACGTTATACGCAGCTGTACATAACGATTCTGACTTTAGTATCGTCACATTTACTGCAGATGGACAAGCGCCAAAGCTTGTTCAAATCTTCCCAATGGAACCAATGGTAGATGGTGTCGCAGTGGCACTTGCGTACCAGCAACAAACCAAAATGTTGTACACAGCTGCAATGGTAGTTAGCAAATCAAATGGCATACACTTTGCTTTTTGTGAGTATGCTGTACCAGAGGCAACAAAGTTGGCGAGAAAAGAATGTACTCCACTGAATGGGCTAATTGGATTTGGATCTAATTTGTTATTTACTCAAGAACGTAATGGGTTGCTCTACCCTTATATCGGCGAAGGTAATCCAATTGAATACCGATTGGCAACGATTGAAATATAAATATATGCGCTGTGATGCTGCTGGTTACAGTTATGAATGCACAAGGAGTGTAATAAAAATAAATTATTGTAGTCCACACAACTTTGATGCTCATCAAACGAGAAGAATCGACAGACCCGCTCGATGCATATGTTAAAGATTATTTCACCAAAACATCATTCATATCTCAATCACTAGAGCGCTTCACTGCTCAATTCGATTTTGACGAGCATGAATCGGAAGAACACAGTACTCACGAAACAAAAGAAAATCAAGTTGTAGAATCAAAGACGCTTCCTGAATCCGAATTGGAGGCAGAATACCTTAGGGATGGAGAAGTATTTGGTGCTGGGACGAACATGGAAATGATAGAACACAGCGTTCCTATTGTTCTTGTTGATAACTACTGCCAAGAAGATGAAAATGAAGAGGACTATCTATATTCCAAGCTTTTCAAAATAGCTATTTAGTATTAACATCCACTTCCTTGACAACATGGTACATTAACTTGCTTAGTCACTGGCACCTCTATAGGAACATCTACTTGATATAAAATAAATAGTGTTACTGTGCCTTGAAGTTGCATCTTGACTTTTCTTGTCTTCGGCGAACAATCAGTTAAGAAATTCCCAACATCGGTAATATCTATCGGAATGCTTGTGAAGGAAACCTTGATGTGGTTGTAGGTTGTTTGCTTTCTTGGCTGAAATCGCAATCGTTCATTGATTGTAACTTTCCCTACATTGACACCTGTATTCTTGGTCGTGCATGAAGAGCACAGGTATATGGCGTCTAATGAAATGTTCCTAGAGCTTATATCTACATAATTTGGGTTATCTACAACAATGTTAACATCTAGTGTCGCGTTTATCGCAAAACCAGATTGCGTAAATCTCATAGAGTTGATAGTTGTATCTAGGTATACTTTAGAAAACGATTAACCTCATACCTATAGTTGGTTGCTTTGGATAGAAAATATACACTAGTACCCCGACTAATGCTCCTACGATTAAAACAGCAAACACACAAGCCAGTATTCCTAGTATGCAACACACCTTACACGATGTATTAAATTTCTTTCTTTGGACGACATTATATCCACCAACTATTTCGACAGATGGAGCTCCCCATGCTTGAACGTAAGGTTTATTTGCACCTGGTGCTTCAATATTTGCAGTTTCGACAACTGCGTAATTTGATATTGGCATGGTAGAGTTTGTAGAGATAGTCATTCACTTGCGCTCACATGCAATGGATCTACGTCTAATAAGTAGGCCAGGTTTACCAAAATAGCTTTTTGAGTCGAAGTTACAAATTGGCCTTGTGGCCACAATCTTCGACCATGAACAACAGCACAAACGATTAAATAACACCTGGAATCAAAGAAGCATATCCACAAGAAACAACTCAAATAGGGCTGATATGTGCGACAAAATTGTATTATTCATCGTGTTGGTATGTTTATCACAAACAGTTATTGATTTATCAGAAATATTACGAGAGTGGATCGATGGAGACAATACTGTACGGTCGCAAAACACCATTTTCACAAACGTGCATGGAAAGAATAATTCACGACTTATTCCACCATTGGGTATTTTACACTCACTGAGAAAAATGAAAAAGGAAGAGGAATCTGAAGATGAGGCAGAAGAGGATAGTGGTGAAGAAGTTGAGATGGAAGACATGTTTGAAACACCAAAGAGAATAACAAGATCGGCAAGTAAAGTCACTCCTTAGCTACTATTCGTGCTGGCTTCAGTTTGTAACAAATTTGTTTGAAAAGCGACATGATAAGCTCTTCTCACAACACAGAAGACGACCTATTACCAGTTGGCTCTAACGTCTCTTTCTTTTCCCAAGATGTATTGGAGCTTATATTCTCGTATTTGCCAGTAACAGGAGAAATGGCTTGTAAATTGTCTCCAGTGTCAAAACAGTTCTGTGCCATAGCGAATGGTGATGAATATTGGAAAAACATATGGTGTAAAGCGTACACAAATTCAGAGCACATTATCATAAACAACTATCGAAGAGCATATATCGAAATGGCAATGTTTCGAGCAGAAAATCCAAAGTTTATGAAAAAGAACAAAAAGCAAAACAACACATTGACTGAAGCTGTTAAAATATCGGTAATTGGAGGCCGCGCACAAGGAAAAACATCACTTGTGATGCGATTCGTATACAATAGTTTTGAGGAAGAGTATGATCATACCGACATGTGAGCTAAATTCTATTATCTAACTTTCTAGGGATAAGTTATTCGAAAAGCATGCTACTATCAGTGAAAAAGACACAGTTCTTGTAGATATAGTGGATAATGTTACTATTGCTAGTGGTACGTTGTTATCAGTTTCTAATCGTTTCTAGATGAGTTTGATGTTCTCTTTCGGGAATGCATGCGAAGCGCTTCTGGATTCATATTGGTTTGCTCTATGGCTGATGATCAGTCCCTGAATGAGCTAGAACGATACGTCCAATTAATGTACGAAGCACATAGTATTGGACCTGGTGTATTACCCACTTATCTAGCGATAAATAAAAGCGATTTGGCAGAGAATCGAACGCTAACTATTGAACAAGTGGAGGAGTTTGTCAAGAAACATCAAGTGCGTGGATACTTTGAAACAAGTGCAAAGACTGGAGATAATGTTGAGTTGATATTTAGAACACTTATTATAGACACTTTTAACAAAGATCATAACTTGACAGAACTGTGGACAAGAATTGCAAATGGCGAGAGTATCGCAACATCGAATGGAAAGAATAAATGCCTAGTTTGTTGATTCCCATCGACAAGATCATAAAGTGTATTAAAAAGTACTAAAAATCCACAAACCGTAAAAATATACGTACATCAAAACTAGTGATCGTTACAGAAAACAAACCCGTTTAATAGCTAGACGTAATGGCATTGTTCTTCACCTGGTAAAAAAGTTGTAAGAGCTTGCAGGTAAAGTTGACAAATGGGCATGCATTCTTACGATGATACATTTATTGATTTAGTACTACAAATGCTCAAGTACAACCCATCAGAAAGACCTCACGCAGTAGATATGTTCATACAAGTCGCAGATGACTACCGTGAGTTACTCGTGTTTGGGTGTCAAACAAAAACGATCGCAAAAATTGAAAAAGTTGCGTATTTTGAGAAAATTTACGATGCCTGTAATAGTGGCGATCAAACGAGGCGCAAATGATTCTAATAACGCTCTCCACTGCTTGTATGGGAGGACATATCAAAATCATTGAATCGCTCGAGAATCCATCAGAACAGCCACAACTACTGAGCGTCTTGTTACAGAATACCTGCTCCGGTGGCCACGTTGATGTTGCGTTAATGATAGGGCCAATGATTTAAGTAGCGCCTTGCAACAAGCCTGTACTTTTGACCCGCTGATGTAGTACAATTTATAGTAGACAAAGGCGCTAACGACTGGGAAAAACGTTTCAAGGAGCTTGTTCTGGTGGCACTATTAGCTGGTTGTGTTCTCGACGATCCAATAATTATCTAAAAGATGATTGATTGTAGAGCAAACAATTGGAACCAGTGCTTAGAAGATGCATGCCAGAGGCAGAATGTGCGTGCAGCAACTATGATGTTGGAGATGAGTGAAGATATCGGAATTCTCGAAAAGTACAACATGATTCCTGTGTCATGTTTTACGAAATGATATTGACGATACAAAAGCAGGTTCCTCCTGCTATTTTGGCAATATTTATTTTGTTGGCTAATTATCTACCAACACGTTGTTAGAAAAACATCCTCAGCAGGCGCCAACTTACGTGGAGTAAACTTCTCTTGCGGCTCATTCGTGTGTGTTGGTATCACTCTGGTACCACAATGTTTTTTCTGAAAGTTTAGAATAGCTTCTCGCATCTCGTTTTCAGATATGTTCAGCTTCTCTCTAGGTATCTTGTCCAAAGTCTCTATCAATGCCTTTCTCTCGGAAGGTAATCCTTGACTCTTTAGGACTGTTAAAAACTTTGTTTCTGCTATTTCGACTTTTCCGCGTTGTGTTAAAGAAAAATATGTCCGTTCTTGCATGTCACCGAGGGACACATTCCCGTACTTATCCATGACGTTCGTCTCTACGACAGCCGCGAATATGAACGAGTGAGTCTTGCCTTTGGGCAGGTTCGCAAAGTCTTTCTTCGCGTTGAATACTCCATATTCTATCTCATAGTTCTTGTCGCTCGTGGCAACTAATGCGACTTGTCCTTTGTGAGTTTCAGTAAAACTGAGACCATCAGTTTTTCCCTTAATGTTTGCTTTGATGATTTCTTTTCGGCTAGTTGTTTGAACACTAGGAATGCATGGTAAAAACATTTTCCTATCGTGATGATACACTTCTGTGTAGCATGAAACTGTTGTGGATAGTACTGCATCGAATACCTTGGTCTTGAGAGCGTTGTTGTTGATTCGTACTCGCTTTAAACCTTGTCTGTTCTCTGTAGCGTTACTACTTCGTGAGTAATCACCGTTGTCACTAGCGTGCACGTGTGTGGATAAGCGACAGGAGGATACCATGTGTGTTTTCTTTTGTTTGTATGCAGGAAATATTGAGCATGGGCCTGCTTTAAGAATAGAGTAACAGTAAATATCCGAAAAAATCGAAATCTGTCACATAGCGCCATCCTTACACGTTACAATCGAAAATCTAATGCATGGACGGTGAATGGCAACGCATGGTTCCTATGAAACAGCACGAAAACATTTAGAGACTCGAAATTTTAGTGATGCGTTACGATTCGCACACTTGGCGCAGAAGCAAGGTCATGATAGAGTACAGATACTGCAACTTGTAGCGATTATAAAACTCGAAATGAATCTACCTGGCGATGTACTCGATTTTGAAAGTTAAACTCACATTGCAGGCATTGGAATTATTAATGCACGCACTACAAATATCGCCAAGTAATCATGAAGTTTTCACACAATTAGGACAGTTTTATGAACGTAATAATTTACCAACAAAAGCGATCGAATGCTATATCACAGCGCTAAAACTCGTACCAGAGTACACCACCGCATGGGAGTGCATAGTCGCGTTGTACATAAAAACAGGAAACACAAAACTAATAGAACCTCTAGTGGCACAATTACTCAACACGTACGCGAATTGTTGGCAACTATTAACATACTAGCTTTCCCAATTCGTTCTTTTTGATGAGTAGTATTCTCACAAAACAAGGACCAGAAGAAATGCTCAAATCGTTATCAGATCTTCCACAACCACAACTTGCTAATAATGCTTCATTCATCAAGTGGACATTAGGAAAACAAGACTATCTTTCAGGGTTGCTAAAATCATTGTCGTTGCGTATGTGAATACACTTGCAGAAACTAACATTGCACAGCACCAAACTTTTTTACCATACATCACACTGGCAAAGAAATGTGTCAAAACATGCCACAAAAACCAATTGTGTTACCCATGTTACTTTTGCCATACAGTCCTGCGACAGCATACTCGATTTTGAAATCTATGGATCCAACGAAAAGTAACACGTTTTGGAAATGTGTAGCGTTAGCAGAAGCAGGAGAATGTTACCAACTTATGGAATGGGCAGATGAAGCCATAACAACTGGAGATGATATTCTTGGTTGGCTCATGCGTGCATTTGCAGTCGCGAGAAACGGTGCCAATGAGGAACACGTATTATCATGTTTAGATATTGCACAAGGTACAGTTATTCATTCCCACTAACAAATTCTTAGAAAAGAATCCAAATCTATTGGTTATCAAATACGAACGTGCGCTACATTACATTCGTGTGAAAGCGTTACCAGAATTGGAAGAATTACTTTCTACATTCCCACCATCTATGAACACAACTCGACTCTACATTATGCTACTGTACAAGAAACAAAACATGGCTTCGATACGACAATGTTTGACAAAACTAAAAGAATTTAAAGATGAGTGGGGAGCCTACTGGAGATGTAAATCAAGTCTAGTAATGGGAAATTCCGATTTTGATCGATATTATGATGAACTACAACCGAAAACGTACGAATGGACAATCCAAAAATTGTTGATTGGAATCAAACGGGCATTGCAACTATATGGATTCTCAAGAGCTAGAGATTTACTCCACACGTTAAAATCAAAACTATCTTCTTGGAAAATATTCCTAGAACCAGAAATCGTACAATTGAAACGAAAATATGAAATCAAGTATTACAGATGGAAAGCAAGAACGTTATTGCGATCGGAACCACATAAAGCAGCGAGAATCTTTTGGAACAAAATTAGTGACCATGCGGAAGATGTAGAACTAGAATTGAAAATTGCATCATTTAGTGAAGGAATAAGAGAGGCCATGAGACGCGCTCAACGGTACATTGATTCTGCTAGTGATCCATCAGCACTTTGGAGACAAGTTGCGTTACTGTTGACAGAGAAAGGATACATACCACAAGCCAATGTTATTCTTACAACGCATGGTGTTCCAGTTCGTTTTCCAAGAATTGATTTGTTACTAATGATTATCCATTTGCAAATCATGGTTGACAACAGGGAAACAATTAGTGCGTATTTGCAACGTGTAGATATGTCCATGTTACCAAGATCAGAATTGGCACGTTTCGAATTTTACAGAGCATTTCACACATTGTACGAGATCGAAGCGGGAATTGCAGATTTGGAGAAAGGTATGAGAACTCAACAACGAAAGAGTGAAGTGGATCAACTCATTAGAGATGTGAATAATTCTATCAAAATTATTCTTGATAACGAACCACTGATCGAGTATGAACAACAACTGGAGGAAGTGTTCAAAAAGTATACTAATGCGATGATTAGTTACCATAGAATTATTGGACGAAC
>JAESGV010000202.1_pt1 | contig 34304 bp, 27 predicted proteins | sample 9269781 | NCBI WGS metagenome assembly JAESGV01 (sample SAMN15741586, study PRJNA653496) | algae metagenome | isolation source: Tildeniella torsiva UHER 1998/13D and co-occurring heterotrophs from... | place: Slovakia: Slovak Paradise National Park, Hrabusice, Kosice Region | collected 2000-01-01
TGGTGAAGCGGAAATGATCCACTTGTGTTCATGTTTGCGGATAAAGTTGAGCAAAACAAAAATGACGAAAAGGGAGCTGTTTCTACAATTCTGTAGCAAGTTAGAAACAACACTAGACGACATCAAGGTTGCTGTAGAGCAATTAGAAGAATTTGAACGAGCTTTTGAGGCCAATGCACACCATCGCGACTTAAGAGTATTAAGCGACTCCGTTGAAAGCGAAAAGACAGCAAATGAAGAAACAAACAGTGCTATAGATTCAAAATTGGAAAACATTCACAAAGAAATACTGCAAAATCAGCTTGAAATAGTCGATGAGAAAAAGAATCTTTTCAAATTAAAACAAGAGTTACATACCATAAAAAACAAAGTTTGATTGACATAAATTACTTATTTACTATGCTTCATTGTACGCAAACGCAGGAGGAGGATAGTTTTGCGCTTCTGGCAGATGATCCTGATCTGTCGGATTATTTACAGTGCGAATTCTCATCGATTTTCTACGTCTGAGTACGTATCCAAGTATGCATAGAACAGCTGCAATAGTCATACAACAGCACAATCCAATCAATATTGCAATTATTGCACCTACAATTGCACCAGCAGCTGAAGGTGGATTTGTGCTAGTAGGACTTGGTGTACTAACTGTGCCAATAGCACCTATAAGTGTAACAGGTTGAAGACCATAGCTACCAATTAGTACATTGACAGTAGTAATATCATGGATAGCACGTGCCTCCAAAGTACCTGAACTTGATACAGCGACACTATATAAGAGTTGTAAATGCAAAAGAACATTGTTCGACAGATCCATAGACACTACTTGTGTAACCGTGTCATTCTTCATTGTCATCAGTTGACCTTGTAGTTTTGCTCCTTGTCCATCAGTAGATGGAATTACAGCCAGAAGCATAACATACATAGTATTAGCGCTGAACGTACATGATATCTTCTTATAGTTTGTACTACCTTCCCCTGTTAGAGTATGTCGTACAATCAAGTATTGGTTTCCTGCTTGGTTTTGCTGTAACGCTACACCAAAGCTAATATCATTTCGGGTCGTATTAGATAACCACAATTCCATTCCACTTCCAATAAAAATAAGATTTCCAAATTGAAATGTTACAAATGCTTGAACTCTGCTAATCGGGTACGTCCTCTTGAACATGATACCCATACGATTACCAGCATTAGTTGTATCAATAATACTTATCATCGATAGCATATTATTTACAATAGATAGTTGTGGTATACTTGGTAACAGTGATGTAGTCATATTTGTGACTATGTTACTCACATACGACAGTGATGAAAATTGTTCAAATACGATAGCTGTTGTATTGAGATCCACTTGACACTGATCACCAAAGAGTACACCTGGTATTGCTCTTCCATCACATGGCAAGGTAGGGGTTGATGTAGTACTAACTGATAGTGTTGCAGTGGTTGTTTGTATAGTTGTTGAAGCTGTCGTTGATAGGGTAGGAGTTGGACTAGTTGATGTAGTGGTTGTTGGTGTTACTGTTGAACTGGCAGCAATAGTAGTTGGTGTAGTTGTTGTTGTGGTTGGTGTAGATGTAGTTGTTTGTGTAGTTGAGCTGGTTGGGGTAGCAGTAGTGGTTATTGTGGAGGTAGTTGTTAACATTGGTGTAGCAGTTGTAGTAGGGCTCATAGTTGGTGTAGTTGTTGACGTCGGTGTAACTGTTGAACTGGCAGCAGTAGTAGTTGGTGTCGCAGTAGCGGTCGTAGGTGTAGTTGTCGTGGTTGGTGTAGTTGTGGAGCTCGTTGGCGTATCTGTTGTTGGCGCAGTTGTTGTAGTTGGTGTGGAGGTAGTTGCCAGCATTGGTGTAGGACTCATAGTTGATGTTGCTATTGATGATGGTGTAGGAGTTGGTGGATAACCAACATAACCATCAAAAAATCCATAAATTCCCAAACATCCTTGTACATTATTAAAATAATAATTTGTTGCATTATTAATAAAATAAGGATTACGTCTCGTAGTGAATCCTGTATCGCCTAGTTGCAAATAAGAGTTATCACCCCATCCAATAACAAGACCATCACTTGTTAAAACAAAGTTATTATAGCATGCACCTACTACATTTACTATCGTTTTACCTGTAAATGTATTGTTGATATCAGAAACATATACAGGATACATTTTAGCTGTTATTGTACCATCTCCTAGTTGTGCATATCTACTGTTAGTATACAAGTGTTATTCTTACGAATTTGATCCCCAAGTTATTACGCGACCTGATGCAGTTAGTGCTACACAAGCATAGTATGCCAACGAGAATTTGTATATTGATGTATTATTAAGTACACCTAGTACATCAACAATAGCTCCAGGATTTTTCTGTACATAAGCAGTACTGCTTATATTAGCTGCTAACTAGGCATATGTAAGAGAATGGATGGTATTACGTGATAGTAAGAGTTAGGTCCCCACAGGTATACTTGACCATCGGTAGTTTGTACACCTTTTGATTAGTACAGATATTAAACAACTTACCTGAATTAGAATTATGACTGTATACTTTGAGAATCTGCTTATTTGTAAACAGTCCATTCGAGTCATTCACAGCTACTGGATAGAGCCTATTCGTCAAGGTTCCATCTCCCAATTGACCTATATGTTAGTAGTAGTAAAAAACATTTACCACCACTATTGGTACCAATGGTAACAACTGTACCATCACTTGTTAGAAATATATTGTGATCAAAACCCACGGCCATGCTAGTTATTACTTTACCAAATAATATAGTGTTGTTAAGATTGGCTCGCACAGGATTATTTCTTTGTGTAGTTGTTTGATCCATGAGTATACCTATATTGTTAACAGTTAATATGATGATTACTATTTCCATTAGATCCCCACGCAACAATGTCGTTATCAGTAGTAACAACTAGTGAGTGCGACAGACCTGCATCGATAAACTTAATAGTCTTCCCTGTTAATACTCCATTCACGTCAACAACTGCCGTTGGTACAATTTTTGAGGATGTTGTTCCAACTCCGAGCTGTCCACTATATTTTTAGTATTAAAATATAATACTTTGAATTGAGTCCTGTGCCGACAATTGTATTTGCATCGGTTAACATTATCGCAAAGTTGCCTTTACTAGCAACACGAACAACCATTTTTCCAGAAAGAACATTATTTGTGTCCACAAACGGTTTTGGTGTATATCTAGAAGTTGTTGTGCCATCACCTAGTTGTCCCAATGCGTTGTACCCCCACTACAAATTATTCGTTTCTACTTGGTAACGTACGGCATATACTGTTCCATTTTGGCATGAACAAACTGTTGCCAAGTATGCTGGTAAAATGTTAGTAAATAGAAATTAACATACCAAAAACATAGAAAAGCAAAACAAAGTACTTGTACATTGCTTGTTTCGTTACCGCGATTTGCCTGAGATGTTCTTTTGGCGCGATGAGTAAAACCCTCTCAAGAAATAGATAACAACAAACGAAGAAGCATGTTGGTTTTGGTTTTTGTGTGCACGACAGATGACGCGCAAAATTTTACTTGAAAATAACTTGATTTTTTCTTTGCAGAGGTTGGGTGATCAACTGATTTGGTTTCTTTTCTAACAATTCATGCTTTTGTAACTCTAATGGTACAGTATTCTTTGTTCTCTCCAACATTTGTTTCAAATCAGGAGCAATTTCGGTATCTTCACTTGTAAAAAAGCTGATTGCTTTGCCTCCTCTACCAGCGCGGGCTGTACGACCAATTCTATGCGTATACGTAGAAATGGATTTTGGTAAATCATAATTGATTACTAGTGTGATATCTTTGATGTCAATACCACGACCCAGCACGTCAGTAGCAACCATGACGTCATATTCATGATTAGCAAAGTTCTTTAGAGCAGCTGTTCTCGCATCTTGCGATTTACTACCATGTACAGTAGTAACACGGTACATATCTTTAATTGCTCTTGCTACTTCATCAACTGTCCTCTTCTCATTCACAAAGATGAGAATCAACGGATCAGCTGTTTCCAATACCGATAATAATTGTCTTCTCTTCTCGTTCTCTCCTTTGCAGTACGATACAATTTGTTCTATACGTTCTACAGCTCTTCCAACTTCACCAACATTAACAATTACTCTTCTTCTCAAATATTTGTTTGCAATCTTTTCTAGTGCAGGTGGCATAGTAGCACTAAACATGGTTGTTTGACGATAAACACGATCAACTTCATCCAATGTTTCATCTTCTGGTCTAGTATTACTACTTGGCATAGCATCTAGAATGGCGTTCAATGATACTTCGAAACCCATATCAATCATCTTATCGGCTTCATCTAGTACCAAATAATTGCATTGATTCAACACTACAAAATGATTTTCTAAACAATCTACTAAACGACCGGGTGTACCGATTAAAATTTCACAACCATCACGTAATAATGTATTTTGTGTTGTGTAATTGACACCACCAATAACTGAATGAACTCTGTATCCCAACTTGGAAGCAAATTTTCTTGTTTCAGATTCTATTTGTAATGCCAATTCACGTGTAGGTGCCAGTACTAACGCATATGGACCATCTTGGATTCTATTACCAGTCAATGGTGGTAACTTTGAAATATAAACCAACATTGGCAACACGAATGCAAATGTCTTTCCTGAACCTGTTTCAGCGATACCAATCAAATCACGATTCTGAACTCCAATGGGAATACATGCTCTTTGAATAGCAGTTGGTTCATCATAACCAGCGTCACGAATGGCTTCCAATATTGGTTGAGAAATATAGTCATTCTCATGCCAATTGCGTAATGGATTTGGAACTTTTCCACCCTTGGTTGAGATTTCATAATCTTCTTTTAGAATTCTCCAATCACGTTCATCCATTTCTTCTAGAGTCTTTTCATGCCACGGTTTGCCCAATCGTTTCAAATCTGTTAAATCTCGTTTCTTTTCTGTTTTTTCTTTTGTGTTTTGTGCAGATAAATCCATTCCTGCTCTTTTACCACGACCGAATAGTAATTGTGCTTCATGATGAACCATAGAATCTGCACTGGTATCTTCATCTTCTTTCCAGTCAAATGTGAATTTGTTTCTTTCGCTTTGTTTCATCATACGTTTCTTTTGATCTTTTTTGTGTAGATAATCATCTTTGATCTCTTGTATTTCTTTTTCACGTGTTTTATCGACTGTTGCAGCTTGATGTTGCTCTAAGAGTTTTTCGCGTTCTCTTCTCATTGCTTCGATCTGTACACGTTTTTCATCTTGTTTATTTTCTCCTAATAAATCGCGTTTTCCACGTGCTTTTTTACTCACAAAAACTGGTTTGGATTCTGCATCCTCTTGTTCTTTTTTCTTTTTGATGATATCATCTAACGAAACTGGTTGTTGTTTTGTACGAGGTTGTTGTGGCTCAATGTAACCATCAACAAGATAAGGATTCGATGGACGAGAAAATTGAGGAGTATCGTTGGTTTGCTTGATTCGTTTTTGTGGTGGCTCGTCATTGTATCGATTGCTATTACGATAGTCATCTTCGGGACTACGACTTCTTCTGCGAGAGCCCCTTCTGTCGTCTCTATCTCTGCGATAGTCGTCTCTTCTTGACATGTTGCGTTGTTTTCGTTGAAGGTTGCTGGTTGATTGCAACAAAACTTTTGCAAACAAATGGCAACAACAGACGAACGTGGTCGTCGCAAGAGAACTAGGATAGAAGAAAAGCCTACAACGAAAATAGGTCTGTTTTTTGACGATGGTGCTTGTGAAGCACCTCGTACGCGAAGTAGAACAGGTTCAAATGGAACAATAAAAAAAGCAACAACTACGCAACCACCAGCGCAACTAAGAGCACGTGCAGCAAAACTAAAAAATAATCGTACGCTATTCGTGCTGCTATTAACAAAAATTAGAAAAATCACAACCACACAACAATGAAAACCCACCTGAAGGTTTGGCGGTGCAAGAATCAAAACGTGACGACAAAGAATTGATAGAAGACGATCAAAATAATACACAGGAGGACACAGATCCAGAACTTGAACACGATACAGAATTGGGAGAGAACCAAAAAGAATCACATTCAACATCAAATACCTCTAGTTCAACGTCGCCAAAATCTAGTCCTAAGAAATTGACTGCAGAAAAACGCGAAAGTCGTAAAAATGGCCGTAAAAGATCATGGAATTCAGAAAAAATAGATCAAGTCGCTGAAGCAGCTGCTCGAGAAGCATTGCATTTACCTCCAGCTCCACTATTCATCAGTACTGAACAGCCGTCGACAGAAGGACGCATTACGTCACCAAAGTTACTGAGTCCCAAAAAAGTATGTATCAAATGTGAAGCTACAAATACAACACAATGGAGAAAGCAAGACGATGGTAATTATCTTTGCACTTCATGGTAAGACATTCTGTGGTACTAATAGCATAGTTTCAATGCATCACAAAAAGAAGATCCAATTGAACACACAACACCTAAAAAGCGCGATCGAACAAAATCGAGTAAAGTACCCCTTCCAAAAGGTTGGGACAAAGAAGAACCACCACAGTGTGAAAATTGTTCGACGTTAGAAACGAGTAAGAGATGGTGTGTACAGAAAGATGGTGCTGTATTTTGTATGTCATGGTATGTAACTGATTGCTATCAATAACCATAAGTAATAACAAGAGAATATCGGCCAAAAAGAAGAAGCCTACAGAGAAGAGTAACATTATTGTTCATATAATTTACATTTAGAACGTAGAAAAGTACAAGATGAAGATCCTCCATTCCAATTTTCACTACCACAAATTGAACTCGAAAGAAGAGAACCTGTAAATAATGAACATACAGAAGATGTACAAATGTCTGAACAATCTGTGGAAGAGTCAACAATGGAAGATATTCAACCTACTCCAAATGTAGAGGTTGAAGATTTAACACAAAGTCCAGTAGATGTTGCACCACCAACAGAAGAACTAGTTACAGAACACAAAAAGAAAAAAAAAAAGTCGAAAAAGAGCAAGGCAGAAGAACCATCTACACCCAAGAAGAATGTACACTTATCCACACCTGTCGAATTACCTGCAGATGTAACAACATATATATTTGGAGGTATTGAAATGTATGACCTAAGAGGTCTTCACTTTACTGTGAATGCAACATTTTCAGATGTGTTCCACAAAAAGAATCCAGAGTTTGTTCCTCCGTTGATTGAAGAAAAGAAACCTGTAGGAAAATGGGTAATTGCGAACAGTAAGACTGTGTACTCTAATGGAAAAGATAGTTCGTTAAAGGTACATATCGTTGCTAGTGGCATGGAGTATATTCGACAAGGAATTGGTATAGTTTGTCATATATGCAAGTCTGGTGTAAATCCAAGAGTAATATGTAGCAATGATGGTTGTAACAAATTGATATGCGTGAGCTGTAATGATCGGTTCGAGTTTACTACAAGAGAAGAAATGATCTATCAAGGAGATACTTACAAATGCTGTCACTGTAAACATATTTGCCCAGAAACAGCATCGTGTGGAGGTAGAGGTAGTAAAGCAAGTACACCGAAAAAGATATTCCGTGCAACTTCGCCAAGAAGAGAGAAACCTAAGAAAAGAAAGCGTGCAGAGGCATCAAGCGACGAAGATGAAGAAGATACAGAAGATGAAGGATTATGGGAAAGTGATGAACGAGTTGATAGGTACACTGGATTTTCCAAATTTTCAATTTCGGGCAAGTCGAAAAAGCTTGTACACAAACAAAGTGCACTTGCATTCGCACAATTTTTGTTCACATGTATGGATCAGAACCAACGGGGTGTACCACTTCCTGAACCTGGTAATGATCGTACATTTGTAGACATGTTTGGAAATCCTGTAGAGAAAGTACCAACACTATCCAAAGGATACGTACCAGATCCACGTGGAGTAGTGCAAGAAAAGAAACAAGTAATAGTTGTTGAGACAGAAGATGATAGTGATGCACAAAAAGAGGAATCATATCAACGCACGATCAAGTACGAAACATTGTTTGGAGAGTACAAATCAACACCAATTGTTTTCATATAAACTAACAATGCTTACAATTTGAATCTTCCAAAACAAACTACACAAACGACATGACGTACAACTACCAAAGATTAAAAATCGAACGCAACGGAGATATTGCCGAAGTTGTACTCGCACAACCAAAAACTAGAAACGCACTGGACAACACATACTTCTTGGAGTTTGGTATCGCTTTTAAAGAGCTAGATAAAGATGAATCGGTCAATGTTATTCTCTTGCGCGCAGATGGAAACACGTTTAGTGCGGGACTCGATTTAAAAGTAGCAGCAGGAACATTATTGTCAAAAGATGAAGATGTTAGTCCTGCAGTTAGTAATTTGGCTTTTATGAAAATGCTATTGTCGTGGCAAAAGAGTATTACCGCAATAGAAAAGTGTAAAAAACCTGTCATTGTTGCGTGTCAAGGACCGGTTATTGGGGCCGCAGTAGATATTATTACAGCGTGTGACATTCGTTTGTGTACAAAAGACGCCTACTTTTCCATTCGCGAAACAAAAGTTGGTCTAGTAGCAGATCTTGGAACATTGCAACGTATCTCACCAATTGTTGGTAAGGCATTTGCACGAGAGATGGCATTCACCGGTGGCGATTTTGATTCTACACGTGCTCTTCAAAATCACTTAGTTAGTAACGTATTTGAAGATACAGAGACTATGTTGGTCGCAGCTAGAAAATTAGCCAAGAACATTGCTGCTAATTCTCCATTGGTTGTGCAAGGAACCAAAAAGGTATTACAGTATGCTGAAAAACATGGTACTGATCAAGGTTTGGATCAAGTTGCCCTGTGGAACAGTGCTTTTATTAAGAGTGATGATCTCGGTGAAGCAATTATTGCGTTTATGGAGAAGAGACAACCCAAGTTTAAGAATAAGCTTTAAACAAAGTAAACAAAAGTCTTCTTGTAAACAATGCAAAACTTTTTCGTTGCAGGTTGGGTGAACAAAGACAGTGGGGCACTTGGATTTGAATTCAATGGAGAGCACCAACCATTTCCGTTATTGACACGCGTACCGTTCGCCAAACCTATTTCAAATGTTTCTGCTACACTTTATCATACTCTATTTCTCACAGCAGACGGTGAAGTGTACACTTGTGGTTCAAACGTAGCCATGCGGGCAGGTGGACTAATGAATGACGAACGAATACTGCACCCAACACGCATAGAATTTTTCAATACTCACAAATTACGTGTTGTCAACTGTTACGCATTTGATAGAGGGTCTGTGTTCTGTACCAGTGATGGTTCAATGTGGTATTGTGGAAGACTGTCTACAACCAATTTGCAGACAGCACAGCAACTGTCAGTACATGTGACAAGAGTTGCGACATCATATCCTAGTTACACTCACTTAACCTTTGTCAACTATAATATTACCATACTAGCACAAGATGGATATGTGTACTATAAAGATGTAGATCAAGCAACAAAGCAAGATTTACCGTTCACGCGTAGCACCATACCCAACGGTAATATCAAGGAGTTGTATGAATACAGATTACTAAACAGTACGTTACATTGTGATTTATTAACGGTACAGCTCGTGGAGAGTACAGACGATTTTTATTCTACAGAGGTAGAGAAGGAATAATTATCAATGATACAGCAAGTGGATCAGTACATGGAGAAGAGTTTGTTCACTTGTCGTTTCCTCTGGTATTAACAAGTACGTTAGTTAATTCTATTAACAAGTGTAGAGAGTGGTAAAGTTGTACAGTTAGATGAACAATATACAAAGACTGTTGGCTTGATAGTGTATGATCAAGAACGTGTAGTAAAGATTGAAGCGAACCAGTACTGTCATATGTTTGAAACTGAGAGTAGAAGATTGTTCTACCGACACAATAATAATAGCGCTACATTCGTACCATTTATTGAGATTTCATTACCATGTCGTGAACGATTATCGTATGTAGCAGGTGGCAAGAGAATATTTGCATTTGAACCAACGAAGAGTAAGGATTGCTTAACAAACTAACAACAGGTTCATGTCTTGTTTTTCGTGAAAATTTAACAAAATACAAGACATATGATATCACTATTTATTTAGTTTGAGAACACGGCTCGACCATATGCTCGTTGGATTGGTCTATTATTTGCTCCATGGTGAGGCAAAACCTGTAAGAACATACTCAATTGCTTCCTAGTGATAAAGTACTCCTTCTTTAACAAGATCCATCTTACACCTTCAGTACATGGTGGAGTTGTTAACGATCCTGTATAAGTATAATACTTGAGTAGATATTGATCGAGAAGTGATGTCAAGTTCAAGTTGGCACCTAGTGGCTTTCTCAAATGACAATGAGTTACAAATGATTCTACAAAGCTATTGTTCTGAGGACCTACTCTAAAAAACAACGCTAGTACAGCTATCTTTCCTGTTAAACTAGTATGTACAAGATGAAGCTCTAATGGATATGCCATACCATCAATGTGATGCTCTGATACCTCATGAGTGTGGAACTGGGTTAGGTAGTATCTCTCCTCTCCAAGTGGACCACCTGATATGTACATTTTTTGACTGTTGATAGCAACTTGGCAGGTTTCATTATTGTAGAAGATTTTACCATTATCACTACCATAGTTGATAGTCAAGTTGGTGTAACGTTCTGGAATAGGAGAAGTTGAAAACGAGAAGATGTCGATGGGACTTTGCCTTTTACCTTCGACACAAAGTGGATATCCAAGGTTTCCCCACTCAGCAGGACCCTACTCATGTGAGTATTTTGAAATCTACACTTACGTGTTCACATGGGTTATAATCCCACTCTTGAGCCGTAGAGTTGACAAGCAACATGGTGGAGCAAATGGACAATCTAAATCTAGAACAAGTTGAAGGTCTTGCTGGTTGCAAAGCATCGTTTAGTTCAAAGCACTGTGTAGGGTCGGCTGCGATAGTATCTACCCAACTCTGAATCGTGAGTTAACAATAGAAAATAGTTACCTCGGTCATATTGAAGTAGCTAAGAATGTACTCGTTCTCGTCTACTTCATCACCGGCAAACACTCCTGGAATGGTGTACTCTTCAGTGACGTTCAACGAAGCACAGTAGCGTACAGCATCAGGGAAAGTTTGATTGTTGTAGTTTGGATAGAAGCAGCGATCATTGAATGAGAGCCAGCCTTCTGGACATGCAGCAGCAATAGCTCCTATAGCTATGAGGATCAGGTGAATTTGTTTCATATTTCAATAATATAACAGTCTGGAAAAAATACCTGTGTATTAATAGTAGCTACTCGCGTTTAGAATTGTAGACGCAGTTTCTTGGAGAGAAAAGATAACAAGTGGGGAAACTCTTGGTTGTTTTTTGTTCAGATGACGGATTAACAACTTTAACTAAATTACAAGTTTAGTTCTTTCCAACCTGTGCAACTCTGCTCTTGACAGCAAAGATGCCTCATTCCGACTGCCAATCTGAACAGAGTTGCCAAACTTTCACACAAGCGTCATGTCAAATTGCTTGATACTCAGAGCCCAACCAACATGGTTGTTTGCTTCGCAGCGTCTACTATAATTCACAACGCAACCAACGCTATATGTCGAACAAAATCGCAGTGGATGAAGAATATGCAACAAGTACATTTTACACGACAGAGAATCGATAAACAATAACACTTGTGGTGCTAAATTTAACATATATAATGTGCTGAACATACACGCTTTTAGTAGTACGAATAGCAACCGGAATCCACTGTCTAGGATAATAAGTCAGTTGAGAGTGACGGCGAACACAATAACGACATATAAGAAAAAAAAGGCTCGACGTAAATATATTTTAGCGTTGTCAAAATAATTGACAACGGTATACGCAAAACAATTGTATAATTATTTAGGAGTAGAAGAGATGATATTACATTTGCAATCGCGCTAATGATACCACTGATAACTTGCTGCGTCAAAATAGGTAAGACATGAAGCTTCAAATACTAACCGTTTTTCACATATAGAATTTATATACTGGAGAGCGCTATATCTAACTATAACCTCTCATACATGCCGTGCTACACATGCCTAGTATCGCAATATTTGGCAGTTGACACGGTTGACTAAATATTCCCATAATCGCAGTCCATAGTGTTCAACCAGATAGAAGTAAAGTTTTGTAAACCAAGGGTAGCTGCGAAGTTCAAGGTCAGTCATGAGAGCTGAGCAATGTTAGTATCACAGCCTAAAGTGACAGCACAACAGCTTTACCAGATGCACTATAGTACAAGCAGTTCCAGTCTCTATCCTGGCGAGAACCACTACCACTACTACTACTACTACTAGTACTACTACTACCACTAGTACTACTACTATCACTACTATCACTACCACTACTACTACTAGTACCACTACTACTACTATCACTACTATCACTACTACCACTACTACTACTACTATCACTACTACTACTACTACCACTACCACTACTACCACTACTACTATCACTACTACTACTATCACTACTACTACTACCACTACTATCATTGCCAGTGTTAGTAGTAGCTGGTGCTGTTAGAGTAGCTGTGTTAGTTCTCACTATTGTTCATATAGTAGTGATTAAAATCACTCTTTGCTTGTATCAGTTGTACTTACTATGCACATATTAATCATTTTGCAGATCGTATAATTATTAGCAGGGTAGTTTCTTGCAATGATAACTATTCATTCAAGAGCTATCTTATATTTTTCACAGAGGGCTTCATGTATGTTTAATAAAGTAGTGTTTTGTGTTTGGTTGTTTGTGTTCGTTTTAAGTATTGTAATGGGACAAAAGTTGGTTGTGTCGTCACTGCAGGCATGCATTGAAACTGATCTATCACCACTTGGCATACACTATCAATTCTCGTTATCTACTGACGTTATTCAGAGAGGATCCATTGCGTGTTGCAAGGTACGTGTAGTAGTTAAACTTACTGAAACAATACAAGCTTCCCCATGCAAACAGTGTAGATGCGTCGTCTTTGTCAGCTTCTTCAAATGCGTTTCGCGATGAACGCATGGTTGCAGTTAAAGTTTTTCCAAAAAGGCACGTTTATTCACAAATATTAATTCATGTAGGGTTGTACGCGAGGAAGAAGGTAACCACAAACCGAGTACAGATGACGGACATCTTCGCATTTCGCTATTGTACACTTTAACACAATTTTATAACACGCCATCTACAACTGACAACACAACATCAGATACAACAGAAGAAACACTACAAAAGCATCTGGATGGTGTATTTATTCCAAAACATGCGAATTTACCGTTACTCTTTGGTGTGTACGAGTCACGAACGCACCTGTATGTGCTTTTGGATTACCAAAATTTTTCACTCGAAGATATGATCAAATTCAATCCAACAGTCTTAAACGATGATATTAAGAGACGATTCTTGTTTTATCAAATACTACAAATGCTCACGTTTTGTCATAAAAGTGGATTTGCGCACGGAAAGATTAAAGTACGTTCAGTTGCAACAACGCTCACAGTAATAGCCTTCTAATATTTTATTGAACGAACTCATGTGGATATCAGTTATTGGACAGAACATTCTTTACACACCGACGCCAAAACCAGAATCAACACCAAAACTGAAAGAATCTACACCAGAACCATCTCCACAGATTAAACGCTCAACAGAACCGCGTACCGAAAAAGACAAAAAAGAAAAAGACGTGAAGAAACGAGCAGCTACGTTGTTATCACGATGGCAAAGAGGAGAGTTGTCCAATTTTGACTATTTGATGTCATTAAATGCAATGGCCGGCAGAAGAAGAGGAGATTCACAATATCATCCTATTTTACCATGGGTTATCGATTTCACCTCTGCGACTGGGAATTGGAGAGATTTGAAATTAACCAAATACCGTATCAACAAGGGAGATCAAATGTTAGATTTTACATTCAACTCTCCACAGAATCCTCACCACATTACCGAACCTTTATCAGAAACAACATATTACATTTATTTAGCAAGACGTACATCAGTACCGTTACTGAAACAACATGTACGATCACATTATGAACCAAGAGAGTATCCACTATCAATTGCAAGAATGTACGAGTGGACACCAGATGAATGTATACCAGAATTTTACGATGACGAAACAGTGTTCAAATCAGTACACGAAGATATGGGTGATTTGGAATTACCAACATCATGGGTGACTGACCCAGCAGAGTTTATTCGTTTACATCGTGCTGCGTTAGAAAGTGGACACGTTTCACGAAGGTTACATCATTGGATTGATTTAATTTTTGGTTACAAATTGACTGGTGAAGCTGCAATTCAAAGTAAGAATGTGATGCTCGTACGTGATGCCGATCGTACAATGCCGTCACGGTATGGATTTGTACAACTATTCAAGGACCCACATCCACAACGTTTTTCTTCAAGTATGGTACCATTACCAATGTCATCACCAAATCGTGGTAGACCTATGGATTTGGCGTTTTATGAGAATAGTGTCAAATTCGCTAGCAAGTATTTTCTAAGATCACAATATCATGCGTTACCACTTATGCCTGATCGTGCCAAAAACGACCAAAACGAGTTTTATGCCGATGATATGTTTGCGATGGGTTGTTTGTTAGCCGAGTTGTACAATCAACAACCATTGTTTAACACGCGAACACTACAGCACTACTTGCAACACTATGATGGTGCAAATCGATTCCAACTAGTTCCACAACTTCAATCTATTCCACAACCTGCTCGATCGATTGTAGAAACGCTTATTGATCCCAAGTCAAATCGTGGAAAAAAGGTACTCTCTTTGCGTGATAGCAAACTACTGTTTCCATCTTATTTCAAGTATGCGTACTGGTTTTTATCTACATTCTATACGTTACCAACGTACGGTGAACGGTATCGTTTTGTAGTCAAGCATATCGATGCTACACAAGAGCCTGATGAAGAAGAAGACGAACAAACAGAAAAGAAAACCAAAAAAGTAGAATTTAAGAAAGGCCCTGATGACATGATTGACGATAAAGAAGATATGGGTATATCAGTAGGAACACTCATATCTATGCCATATGAAGGGTTAGAACTTGTACTACCACATGTGTTACAAATGTTTTTACGTGCTCAACGCAGACATCATGGTCAAGGAGCTGACACTGACTTTAGACATATCACGATGTGGAGGTATGGTCTAAAAGTATTGAAAACAATATTCAAGCATAATGCTGACGATGCTCAATTATACTCGAAACTTCGACGTTGTGATACAGTGAAAAAGATTGTTCGAAACAAGATACTTGATTTATACATTGAAGCAGAACGATGTTCACACAGTGCCAAAGATCCAGATGATATTGAACTCATTGAGTCGTTTAATGAGCAATTATTGTCATACCCGTTTGTATCGTTCGTTTTCCAAGTTGTAATGAGTGAGAATGAAATTGTACAAAAAGTTCGAGACAAAGATCGTCAAAAAATGTTTTTGGAACAAGTTGTTCCCTTCTTGGTTGAAGCACTGTTCTCAGAAGGACCAGAAAAAGCACAAATAGCAGCAACAACGTTATGCAAACTCGCACAAGATGATTTTGGAATCATATTAGCAATGAGACATGTCATTGATCCACTACTTGCTCGTGTATCAAGAATTGTACAATCACAACTTCGTGTGAATCAACAACAACGTCAACACAGAGAAAGAAATAAGCTTTCGGTCAAGGCACTACTCAACTTGGGTATTGCATTAGGTCCAAGTACACTATTGTCACACTATGTGAACAAGTTGTTAGCAGTGATTCTAGAAAGTATCAAAGAACGTATTGAGTTGTTAGATACAGGTGCAGAAGAAGGTGGCACTGATGTTGTTACTGATATCTTTGACATGTTTGAGTATTTATTACACCGATTGAGTGAACATCAAGGTCATCAAGTGATTGTCGAGTGCATCGTTTCCAACAACGAAGCAACAATTAATGAGTTATTGTCCATGTTTGCCAAGATTGAAATTCATCACTTTGAACGATTGGCTAAATTCATTTGCCATTTGTTCTTAAACTTGGATAATTTAGAATTAGCAGTACGAGCGCTACGTGCCATGTCATCAAGTCTGGAACCACTACTTGGCTCCAAATTCTCACTAGACGAATCAATGCGATCGTTAAACGTTGTACGAGGAATAGCCGATTCACCAGGTTATGAGAATATACCAACTCCTGATAAACAAGATACACAAGAGAAGAAATCTTCAACACTACGTATGCTCGTAGAACGTATCAAAGGTGCAGTGACCAACTCTCCACATCCACACCCACATCATCAACACACTCAATCGTTTAATCCACAACGTTCTCGTAGTGTAGATACATCACCTACAAACCATAGAAGTGTTTCTGTACAACTTGACTATAGTAGTTTTGTCGTACCAGAAAGCGAGTTTGTTATTGCTATAGAGAGACCAACAAAAGCAGAATCACCAGAACCTATAGTAAAAGAAGAGGAAGCGTTCCAGACACGAAGTCATTTTATCAAAGCAGCAAGTATGTATAGAGAACTATGTTGTGTGATGGGTAACAGTGCTATGCGTGAAGCAATCACCAATAGTCGACTATTTGAAGAACATTTATCAACACAACGTACTGATACACAATCACCTACTGGACAAATGCCACCTCCACCACCTCTTACTCCCAAACCTATTCGAACTCCAAGTACACCTGATACTGTACCACCACTATCTATGAACAAGAGACCACCACTGATGAGTCCATTAACGCCAACAACACCCACTACGTATGCAAACAAGATTCATGTAGAAAAAGAAGATGTAACGCATGACGCTGCTCGTTTGTGGTTCACAAATACAAAATGGAATCCAGAAGATGATCCTTCTTTCCGTGGTAAACTCGTTCATGAATTTACAGATGGTGCTGATGGTGCCATACGGTGTATCGATCGTATTGAAGAAGATGAACGATTGTTTGTAACAGGTGGTCGTGATCATACAGGACAGTCATGTATTAAACTATGGAACATGATTGAAGGTCGTGCAGCAAGAACAATCTATCCATATGGCTCCAATATGAAACGAGATATCACCAAAGTACGATTTTTAGATCGGAATAGAGGAAAACGAGTGGCCTGTTGCGATACTAATAATTTATACGTCATTGAAGCAGAAACAGCAAAACCTATTTTTACACTAAATAGTAGTGGAATAGGATACTATGGTGTACTTGCCCAATCAGACTTTCACACTGCTCGTAACAGCGAATACATGACTTTTGATCATGTTCACAGTGATCCAAATATGTTAATGGTATCTACGGGAGATGCCACTGTAGCATGGTATGATTTACGTGTAAACGCACGAGATTTACCATGTTACGAGTGGAGACTATGGATGTCAGAAAATGAAAGAAGAAGTGATTTAATTGGATCATCAACTGGTCAACATAGTGAAGATACAAGTACACCATTCCATAGTAACTCTACTGGTGTTACAATTCGTTCGTTAGCATCGATACATCCATTGGACAAACATATTGCTGTTGGTCTAAGTACTGGTGTTGTTTTCTTATTGGAAAAGAGAACAGGATTGATATTGGATTCGTTCCAAGCTCATGAACGTCCAATACAAAAGATTGTACATTACCCATCTCAAGCAGGTCACTTGTTCACGATTGACACAAAATCTAGTGCTATTCGTATGTGGAATACAGAAAGTGCACCAGCAAGAGCAGGAAACTTTTTCCCAATTACGAATATTACATTCTCACCTGAAATTGAAAATATTAGTACAAGTAATCGAGATTATGGAACAATACAATCCTTTGATGTACATTGTGGAGAAGAAGCCGATCAACTATTTGCTGTTACTTCTCAAGGAACGCTATTACACTCCAAGAGTACTAGATTTGTTGCAAGTAGTGATAAATTAGTCGCTAAACGAGATTCTAAAAGAACAAAAAAACCAAGTATTATGAGTAGACTAAAATCTATAACAGATTCTGAATTCAAAGGGGTTGAATCAACAATTGCATTGGAACCTGTACAACTCGGTGAAGATGACAAATTTACCGATTTGAATTATTTACCGTTACACAAGTTACTATTGGCTACAACAAGTCATGGTCGTGTTAAACTGTACCAATAAGTTGTAGTACCTGTAAACTTCTGAACTACTGCAGTATTTACTATTTTGTAATTTATTTACAGAATATGTCACATCATGAAGGGCACAGAGAACGAAGACATAGACGTCACGATAGAGAAGAACACCATGAGAAACGTGAGAAACGCAATGAGCGAAAACATAATGACAAAGAACCTCGCATAACAAATAGGGAAAGAAAACAATTAAGATTGCAAGAAGAGGAACGGCAACGACAAGAACAACAGAAACAGTACGAAATTCACATGGTAGAGCAAGCAAAAAAAGCCGAAGAATGGAGACTATTGTTATTGGAGGAAGAAGCGAAACGTCAAGCAGATATCGAGTTACGACTAAAACAAGAACGAGAAGAACTAAAACGGCAAAAAGATAGCGTGAAACTGAAAGATAGTTATAATGGACTTGATGATGTGATGCCAATCATTTTTGATTTTTGTTCTATCAACGATGTATACCGAATGCGATGCCTTTGCAAGGATTTTGACCAATTTGTTATTGGTTATTCGAAATTTTTCAGACCTATGCAGGTGTATGCATACCAACGAAGCAGACAACTAGATAGAAACAACTATGTTTATCAAGCTATATGTAAAATGGCTAGTCATCCTGGGAATACGAATTGTTTGACGCATGACAAATGGACCTGCTGTATGAGTGAGAGTGACTTTGGTTGCACTTTGAATGAAGGATTTAAGGACACCGAATACTCAAAGTTAAAGTACGAGTATGATCGCTATTTTAAGTATGATTTTGAGTACATTCCAATAGATTATGAGGAATGCCCCATGTGCGAGGAACAATTTGTAACAAATAAATCACAAACAAACATTTGACATGATAGAAGAGAACAGCGGTGACAGTAACGAAACAATTATCTTGGATATCGGTTCGTGTTTCGCCAAGTCTGGTTGGAGTGGTGAAGAAGAACCTCGTTTCAATTATCGCTCTGTTGTTGGTTACCCAAAGTTTAAACAAGTCGCAACTCATACGGCTCACATTAAAGAGTGTTACGTCGGCGCAGAAGCACAAGAAAAAAGATCCATGTTAGCGCTTAAACCTCTTATTAGTAATCACAATGAAACAAACTGGGATAATGTGGAGATGTTACTGCACAACATTTTCTTTTGTGATTTAAGAACAAATCCAGAAGAGCACTCTGTTTATTCAACATATCATCCTCAAGAACCACATGTAGGCCAAAAGTACACTCAGATTCTTTTCGAAACCTTTAGTGTACCAGGGTTTTACAGTAGACACGCGTCAATGCTAGCCATGACCGCAACAGGAAACCCAACTTCATTAGTAGTCGACATTGGACATAGTATTACATACACCTCAGCCGTTTTCCAAAACAAAAAAATAGTTTACCCCAGAAACAGGATAAACATTGGTGGAGACAACTGTACACAATACTTACAAACTACATTGACTGAACATGGATACTATTTTGAAACATCAGACGAATATGAATCGATACGCGAAATGAAAGAAAAATTAAGTTTTGTCGCACTAGATTATGACGAAGAGATGTACAAGAGCAAGTGTTATTCAGATGTAGAAAGAGAATATCAACTTCCTGATGGTCAAATTGTAACACTTGGAGATCACAGATTCCGGTGTACAGAAATTTTATTCCAACCAAACATGATCAGTAAAGAGTCACCTGGCGTTCATGAGTTGGCGTATAATCATATGCAACAGTGCGACAATGAAGCAAGGGAGTTGTTAGCTACCAACGTTTTATTAATTGGAGGATGTTCGAGAATTCCAGGATTGGATGAACGATTCAAGAAAGAAATGCTAAATTTATTACCTAGCAGTGCTAAAGTTAGAGTAACTGTTGGAAAAGAGAATATTGCATGGTTTGGTGCGTCATTAGCTGCATCAATGTCAACATTTCACTCATCAAAGATTACCATAGATGAATATGCTGAATTAGGACCAAGCATCTTTGTTAGAAAGGCTGAAAATCAATATTAATAAGTAATTGTCAATTATTTTATATTAATATATATTTAAATCAATTCTTTTTAAATAAAATTAAGCTTTTAAACATTATGTTAATGCAAATTTAATATTCTTATATTTAAATAAAATGGCACAGGTTTGATTTTAAAATACTTTAAAATACTTTATTTTATAATATTTTATGTTAAAAAGAGTAGTTTAACTATTTTATAACATTATAAAAATTATATAAATAACTATAAAAGAAAAAATATAAAAATTAATAAATTTTTGCAAATTTTTACAAATTTTTAATAATTCCTTATAATTCTTCTAATTCCTTTTATATTCTATTATAATATGTTTAATCATATAAGAATTAAAAGGAATTATTAAGAATTATTAAGAAATTCTATAATATTTGAGAAATATAGAGAAAATACTATATATTATTATAACTGGGGCATTACTTGTTTATATAAGTTTCATCTTATAAAATAGTTAAACTACTCTTTTTAACATAAAATATTATAAAAGTGTCTTACTATGAAGATATTTTGTTTGCTTTTTATTTGTTAGTGTTGTTTGTGCTTTTATTGTTTGCGTTTTCCAAGTTCGCTATCGGATCATGTCAGAATCTTTTTGACAAGAACCAAACAATCAGAACTCGAGCTAGCAAGCCTACAAAAGAAGCGCAAGAAAACTGATCTTTAGGCCACATTGTACTTACTCTGAAGCTCAAGACAAATAACTATGAGAGCTGTTATAGGAATAGACAAGTTTATTGAACAGTACGACATCTCATTCGAGAGTTGTCTAAACGACCCTGAGATTTTCTCACTACTAAGAGAGCACTTGCGCCAAGGTCTCAACGAGGAACCACTTTTATTTGTAGAGGCAGTTAGAGGTATGCACAGCAATACATACTCACCAAACAGAATACAAAACCCTCCGAACTCATGTAGAGCGCTTCGTACGTGCCAAGATGATTTTTTCGAACTTTATTGAGGAAGGCGCACCCTATCAAATCAACTTACCATGGAACGTCTCTAAACTAGTCACAGAGGCACTACCAAAAACAACAGAACATCAATGCGACGTCACGTTATTTGACTCGTGTACAACCTGTATTCAACAACAAATACTCACTGGTTGGTTCTCTTCATTCAAGTACTCTGATCTATTCGAACGTTTCCTGTTTGAAAAGCTTCGCGCATATGGAGATGACTACATGAAAAGAATAGGTACACTCAAAGTTCGCGAGGAGAAACATCAACCTATTGTCAACTTTATCAAAACAGATGACGACCACTATGAGAGTTTGGACAAAGGGCAGACAGCAGCCGCTTACATTGCCAGTACTTTGCCAATAGAAGACAATAGCATAGCAAGTGGAAACTATGCTCTACGAGGATGGATTTTAACACAAAAACTCTGCGCGATAAGATTTTTGTTGCCACTGTTTACTGCTTTCTCCATGGTCGCAGTACAATTAATCGCGTGGGGTGTCATGTACAATAACTCACAAACATCACTCGCCGACTTGAACAAACAAAACATGATTGGTTTGTCAACATATATTGCAGAAGTATGTAACTCGGCACTGTATTCATCACCATATACAGCACGTGTTATTCATTCCGAACTACAAAGACGACTAGTTGCCAAGACGTTAAACGTTGATGACTTCTCAACATACGCGTCGTACTTTTGGAGTGTTACTCTAGACTTTGAGAGTGTGAGTGGTGTATACCTAGGAATGCCATCTCGCGCCTTTTTCGAGTATGACCGTTTACCTGATGCGTCGTTTGTTGTTTCACAACAGTACCCATTTATCGATCAAAGAAATTATTCTATTGCAGACCCAAAGACTGGATTGGCTATTGGAGCTCCATATCGGTATGTGTATGGATATAATCCTACTCAACGTGTCTGGTACATTGCAGCCGTTGCATCGAGAGGAGAAATATGGTCACCCATCTTTCAGTTTAGTAGTTTGAGATGGGGTTTGACATTGGCTAAACCTGTGTATAATTTGACCGATACTAAACAACCATTACTAGCATGTATTGGTATAAATGTTGATTTGGAAGCAATCAGCGTAACGCTACGTAACACCACTGTCAAAACGTAAGCGTTCACAATTTATGACTAACCATCTAGATCCCGTGGAAAATCGTTCATAGTTGATCGTCAAGGTCAACTCGTTGGTGCATCGGCTGGTATTGTATACACATTGCAAAGTCGCGTACCAGCAATAAACAGTACCGATCAACACATTGCTGCCGTTAGTCGATACATTCTCCAAAGATACGGTAGTTTCGCACGTATTGTACAAAACAAGACCGATACTCTACTCATCAACACTGTTGTTGATGATATCGATTCGTTCATCAACGCAGTAAACTATAGACCTGATATTAATATTGATTGGATTATTTTCGTCATTGTACCAGTGGATGATATTATGGCAGATGTGTACAATGGAAACATCATCACGTTTTCCATTAACGGTACTCTGTTAGTGGTGAGTATCATGATTGGTTTTGCAATGATGTTATTTATCACGTATCCATTAGATAAATTATCCCAACAAATGAGACAAGTGTCACAGTGGAATTTTGACAACATGAGAAAAACGCCTTCCATGTTCTGGGAAATTCGATCTCTGCAATATTCATTCTATAGTATGGTCTATGGTTTGCAATCATTCAGAAAATATGTACCAGATAGTGTCATCTCACGTACGATTGAAAGAAAACAACAAATCAAGAAAGATATGGATAACAAAAAGATTGCATTGTTTGTCATGGAGTTCCCCAATTTTGCATTGATTTCGGATCTTATTCCACCTGCAGAGTTGAAAGAAACCATGTCACAAGTATTACAAGCCATCACCAATAGTGTGGAAATTGAAAAAGGATTCATGGATTTGTACGTTGGTAATTCCATTATGGCATTCTTTGGTATTCCTGACAAGTTGTCAAATAATGAACTGGGAGCGTGTAAAGCAGCACTAAAGTGTGTACAAAGAATCAAGCGCATGAGAACTCAATGGAAAGAGAAGGGTATGCCACAAATTCGTTTCCAAGTTGCTGTCCATAGTGGACGTGCTATTATTGGTACTTTTGGTCGTACTTCGAATCAAAACTATACAGCTATGGGTGAAGTGGTTGACACTGCTGCGTTGTTACCTGGATTATGTGAAGATCATGATGAAGAGATTTTGATTACTGCTCCAGTGTATGAAAAAGTCAAGTTTTATTATTGTTGTCGTGCTATTGATGTTATGGATAATGGTACAGTTATTTGTTGTATTGTTGCGGAACGTGCAAATGCATCGTCAGATGAATGTTTCTTTGAAACGGTGACAATGGAGACTATGAATAGATATACGCATACATCAGTACAAGCAGCGATAGAGTATTTGAAGATTGCGATGGAAACGAAACATGAATCGGTTATTTTGAATCGATTGAAGGATCGTCTTGAGCAAATTCAGACACAGAATATACATACAAAGGTACACAAGACAGGTGGACTTTTGCATGGTAAGGGTGAAGAGATGATAACAATAAGTGACCACAATGAGCTGGTGTAAACTGTTAATATTTATTCATGTCCTCACTTTTTGTGACTCTTCGTTACAACTGTCTCCTGTCAACGGTTAGTTGAGTAACATCAAGCAAATTAACATGGTGAACGCTTTCGCTGCTCAGAGGCTGTCGAGGTCGCAATGGCTAATAATTGCTACTGTAATTATCGTTGCAACTGTCCTTATCTTGAGTCAAATGAAGCCTTCAGTAAGTGTTGGTGGTGGTAAAGCCATAACGACAACAAACAAATACGATCATAAGATATACGAACCATCAGCACACATCGATATGACACAAGATGTTACCGCTTTGAATGGAAAACTATCTGTTACACTATTGAAGACAGTCACCGACCCTCCATTTTTAATGTTTACCCTAAACGACGATAGAGATTTTGTATCGCGTACTCTAAGAACTCACATGCAATGGTCAGAATCGCATCTTACAACTTTGATCAGAAAGCGCATGCTAGACAGATGCAAACAAGGTGCTTACATGTTTGACGTCGGAGCCAATTTGGGTTTCTTCTCCATGTACGCTTCGGCTATGGGTTGCAAAGTTCACGCGTTTGAAATGCAACCTTTATTGATTAGTTTGGTTCGCATGTCGCATACTGCTAATCCAGACACTCACGGTACAATTGACATTGTCCAAACAGCCGTTGCCGAAACCTCAGGCAAAACAGTCACCGTAAGTTTGTTTTTGGGTGGTGGAGATTTGGGATCTGCCGGTATCGCAAATGACAAGATGGGAGGGTTCAAAGATGCCATCACTGCTGGTTCCGTAAAGACTACTGCCATTGACGACTATGTTGCCCAAGTCGGTATTGACAAGATTGGATACATGAAAATGGATGTTGAAGGTTACGAGTGGGAAGCTGTCCAAGGTTTGAAGAAAACACTCAAACGAGGTGCTCTTCGTGATATTTTAATTGAAACTAGAAAGTTCAACTTTGATCGCATGATCGAGTTAATGACTTCTATGGGATACACTGCTTATGACACTGGTAGTAACGGTGCTATTTGCAGCACAAAACAAGGTTTAGCGGATATGCATTCACGCAATCCTTGCCCATCCAATGACTGCTTCACAGATATCTTCTTTACATTGGACAAGGAGAACCCATTCTAAATAAATTAGCGTTAACTTTGCTAATTGTATCCAAGCACATAGTAAACTTGTAACAAAAAACAAAGATGCAACACAAATGGGCTGGCAAAGTTATATGCACGTTGGCGTCAAGCAATCGTCCTTTTATATACGATGTAAACACCAAAACAAGGACCAACATCGTCGATGAAGAGATTTTTCAAGCTACACGACTAAAAAATGGAAACTTCATGCTCATAGTAATCGGCAACGAAGCGCGTATAATGGAAATAGATACTAATGGCAAACTTGTTAGACAAAAATATCAAAAAGATGTTTTCACACTTGTTGAACGTCCTGATGAAACAATAGTAGCAGCACTGAGCGGTGATTTCCTAGTACTTAAACGTGAGAACGATAAATTAGTAGTTGTAGAGAAAAAAGTTCACATGAGTAACCCAGTTATGATGCACAAACTCCATGACGGAACATTTATAGCAACAAACTATCAACAATTCGTTCATGTCGACAAAAATCTAAAAGAAACAGTGCTCATGTATCAACTCACCGACAACGTTGCCGAAGTTACACCAGGAAAGATTGTATACGAGGACGACGATGAGAACTTGAGTACATTCGACATGAAAACACGAAAGGTACAAACCATATGCAAGGGTCATGAATTCATATCAGTGTTTGCTAGCGATGGTGTGATTATTGCCGATATCAGCAACAAAAAAGATAAAACAGATGCATTATTGTTGATTGATGAGACAGGCAAAAAGACAATCGTAAAAGATATGGCATGCAATCACGGAAAATACGATTTGGTTGGTAAAAACGTTATTGGGTTTGGATACAAAAATCGAATCTGTACATTAAATATACGAACACTACAAAGAACCGAGCATGAAGTTCAAGGCATTAACGCCAGCGAGAAAGTGATAGTCCGTGGATTTGTGTTAGTACCAAGTGAAACAGAAGAAACCAAACAAGAACCGATTGAACAAGTTAGCACTAAGAAAAAAGTATGCAACAGCTGTGGTGCATCAGATAAAAAACTAAGTGTCTGTTCCAGGTGTAAATCAGTGTGGTACTGTGATGGTACTTGTCAAAAGAATGATTGGCTAAAACACAAACAAGAGTGTAAACTATTAAAATTTACATTTATTCTTCGGTATACGAGAACAATGCTCGTTTCTCTTCTTCATCACCTTTACAGCAACAATTCATAACTCGATGTTGGAACCATTTTGATAATATACAATACACTACTGCGTTCATTAACGCTCTTAATGGAGATAAAATATGATGAATAGCAATAAAGATTTGTCCTGTAACTGTTTGCGTTTGTGTGAATGATGAAACTCCTTGATTGATCACGAAAATCGTAAAATCTACATCTTCATAAATGCGATAGAAAACAACCCATATTCCAAACAGTAAAAATGGTCTACAAGTGTTAGTTGAAATGTAAATTATACAGCGAATAGAATGTTAATTGTCGCATTAACTAAATAGTTAGTATATACATCAATGGACATACCGTTTTCTGTTTTTGTTTCTTTTTGATTGCACCTGGTGTATTGTGTACGATTACTGTATCAGATAATAGTTTTTTCGTTCCTACATAGATTGCGATTCTTAGTCCTACCGTCACAACTTCGATAATAATATAAGTAAAATTCTTGACAATATCAGGAATAATGTTTCCTAAAAATAATTTTAACCCTCGTGTTTCCGATCTAGAATGATTAGTAATTGTAAATGATCATACAGTATAAATAAGAAATCACCGATGATCCAAACAATACAAAACGCTAATGGTAATCCAAACGCAAAAGCAAAAAATAGTACTTTGTGATTTCGCTTAGATTGTTCCAATTCAGTTTGATTTGCTTCGAATACAGGAACTTTACTTGTTTGGTATCGATTTGTACTCCTAGATCGTGTACTGCTGTCATGTTGTTCGTGTATGCTTTTCACTGTAAGTAAAATGCAAATGGTAATGAGTAACGCCCAAATGCCGCTTGCAATGACGAACGCTTCTGTAATTTCTGACAGCACAATTACTGCTGTGTCAATTCTCGTTCTTGTTATTTTATCAAATTCGATAAACGTTTCTAATAATCGTAGTAAATTTGTTGGGAAATAGAACACGTTGAAAAGTACATCAGATGCTATCATGTACATGATACAGAATTGTGTGAGACGAGAAAACATTGTCTTCTTTGTCATAATAGGTTTTGGTTCTTCATGTTGCGACATGAGTCGTTCGTGGTGCGATATCTTGTATGTGTACGCGTTTTCCTCCTTATGTTCTCGCTTACTTTCTATCCGTCGTTTGAATAAATGAAATAAAACAAATAGAGAACAAATCGTGCAGAATCCGATAATCGATATAGAGACAATGTTACTGTATCGTACTATTTCTGTGATAATTCTCTGATCATCTGTTACGTTCCGCGTGAGCTGCTGTTCCAACGACATGTTTATCATGTCACGTGGTGTTTCACGACAACTGACAAGCACACAAATGCTATCCTTACGTGGTCTTGTGGTTTTCACGGTTGTTACATTTGTTGTTGTGAATATCGCATACCTGTTTCGATTTCGGTTAGGGATTGCGAGTAAACTACATCAGGAGATTGACCACGAGTTTGAACAACATGATACTGCAGTTTGTGACGATGATTTAAATAGATGTAATCAACTACAACGTCTACGAGTTATAACGATCGATACACCTGAAACACATGATAATATACGGACACTTATTGCAAGTTTGCATCATCATAACAAAGGAATGTTACGAACGGTTGTGTATGGACTTAATCTACCACTAGCAAAAGTTAATGAACTGTTACTCTGGGACCACGTAGACTATGTTGATTTATCGTACGAGTTTGTAGCCGCTAGAAAAGTAGGGGGAGCTCCTGAACCACTTCAAACAAATTATTGGAAACCTATCGTGATAAAACACTCTGTAGAAGGTACGAATATCATTTCTTCTAACCAAATAGAATACAAAAAGATTTTATTCATTGATAGTTCACTTGCATTCGTTGGATCCATCGAAAACGATAACTTTTTAACAAAATTAGACGAAGATGGATACTACTTCTCTGGATTTGATTGTTATAACGATCCAACACTAGCAGGATACGTGTACGATTCAGAAGCATACAACGAATACCTAATACCACTCATTGAGTGTTTTTCGAGACAATGCCCAAAGAAAGATCGCAAGTTTGCAAATGATCCTCAGAAACACGTTCCATGTAAATCACTACCTTCACAAATCGTCAAGTAAGAAACATTATACAATATAACACTAGACAATCATCGTTGAACGATCCAGTGAAAGAAACATGCTATTTACTATTCAGAGAAGATCTTGTAGCCAGTACATCACAGTTACCACTAGCAGCACGTAAATCATGGAGAATACCAGAGGTACCATTCATTTACATTTCTCAAACATTTCATAGCGAGAAAGAAAACAATACAATGATGGAAAAACACATATCACGTTAGGAGTACCTACCATTGGTACAAAAGAAACAGAAGTTTCGTTGATACCACTTTTCACAACACTATTACCATCGATATTGAAAACTATTTCAAAGAAATCGTACAAATACTCATTGTACATTATTTTTGAAACAAGTAACGAGTTTTATAACAATGCACAAGTTCAGACGAGTATTACAGAACTGTTCGAACAAATGAGCGATGGATATCCAATAACGTTAACCATGTTACAAGTAAGTGTTTTCGTGACGCTAACAACTAGTGTGTTGATTCTCATGGTTGGTTACCTTACATGTGGAATATTGCATTTCAACACGCAATAGATGATGGAGCAGATTATTTCTTCCAATTGTTAGAGAATAGTCAAATAGAAACATCGAATTGGAGTGAAAAATTTACTAGTACATTGTTATCGAACCCAAAACCAGATTTTGGAGTAACAGGGCCAGTTGATACAACACAGAAAAGTAAGAGATTCTTTCCATTAACAATTTAGGAAACTTGTCATTTGTTTCAAAATCGCATTTTGAGATATTTGGTTGTTTGTTCCCAAATGTTTTCAAGAATTGGTATCATTCAGAATGGATTGATACAATTTATGCAAGTTATAGTGCTAGTAATGGAACTAGTGTAGTTGTCAACGCTGGAGAGTATACTGGATCCAGACATGAAATATGTTCTGATTTATTATCAAAAACAGAACTACAAGAAATGATCACCGATAGCAAAAAGAAAATTAACAAGTGGTTAGATTGAGAGTAACAACGAATGTAGTAGCGAGGAGTGGCGCATTATTTCCTAGTTTATTAATAATTCTTGTCCAGCTGTTGATAAATTTCGATAGTATCCTTTTCTCTTCTCGAAGCACTTGTTTACCCACACGTCTAAAAACCAGTATGCTTGTCTAAACTCTAGTGGCGAGAACAGTAACGCTCCAATGGCTGTAATCGAACAAAACATACTTATTGTACAAATAAAATCCAAGAAGAGATCTAGGAACCTTCCTAGAATAACTGGAGCAAAATGATGAATCGTAACTAACATTAACCAAAGCATAAAGTGGATAAAGGTTCCAATCACGTAAAGCATCATACGAGTTACACGTAACTGCAAAATAGATAGCTTACTATCTACTTTGCGAAGAATACTAAACATGAGTAATCCATAAATCAAGAAACTGATCGCGAAACCTCCTAAAAAGGTACATGCAATAGCGTACATTGTACCATTCAAATAAGAATCATACTTGTTTCGTATAGAAAGTGGAACAAAGAATGTGATAAAATTTCCAACTAGTGCGATCACTAACAGAGTAATAATAGTGACCAGAATCACAATCAGTAATGTACGATTTTTCCTTGACAACTCGCCATCTATGATCAACTCACTTGCAGAATCATAGATATGTGACCACTGCACTATCAACAATAAAGTAGCAATGCCTAACAACACATAGGATACACTAGTGAAAAAGTGACCCACTGCAGATTCTGTAAAATGTAGTAAATCTACCATCATCGATGCCAAAATGCTAGTAAAAGCGATCGATGCAGCTACAGCATCTAGTTGCGTAAATAAGCCTTGCAGAATGGCCTTCAAGCGACTTACGCTTTTTCTACTTTTTACGCATGCAATGTTTTTCGGTATAACGACCATGAGTAAGAACGCTATTGCAAAAACACTTTTCATCGCGAAACCAATGTAGTACAATGCTTCTCGTTGCAGTGGGATCAATACATTGGTATAAATATCGCATTGAATGCCCCATCGCCTAGTAGATGGACAGTAACACATGTATAGATATTCTCCACGTTCTCTTTCGCCGATGTGATCGTTTCTTGCGCTTCGTATCGCGGTCAAATTTATCAAATCTGCCACTGACGATAAATTTAATTTCAAACTTGGTGCGATTTTATCGTAGTATTCGGATATCTTTTCGGATAAAAAGTTGTATTGAAGATAGTTTTCTCCTATATCGTTTGGTAAATCACGACAGTATTCTTTATCGTGTCTCCAAAAGTATGGACAGGTATTGTTCTCTAATTGCGATAAAAATTGAGTTCGATCTGATGTTTGGCAGAAATAACAGAGCGTATGCATATTTTGCCAGAAAGTAATGTTTGTGAGTGACGATAGTGCTGTTTCATACGTGCCACAAAATATGGTTGTGCATGAAATATTATTATTTCGTGTATAACAAAAGTTCGCTTTTTCGTACTGATACGAAGCCACAGTCAAACCCTCATCAAAGACTGGGTGTACGTAGGGAGGGTTTAGATAGCAGGAACTATCGTTTGTGCATCTGGTCATATCGAACTGACCATACTTAGCAGGAAATCTGTTGTATGTCTCTGTGTAACGTTGGCAAGTAATAGAACCTAGTACTGCGAGACACAGAACATAGAAATAGAGACGCATTGCGCGATTTAATGATTTGAGACGTGACAGTTACAACGATTAAGATTTCTTAACAAGATCTCTAACATGATTCGCAAAACTTTGTCCATCAAAGTAACAGATAGGTATCGTTATAAACGCTCGCTTTTTCGAAATGAAACAATCTTCCCTTGCACACTTTGATCGAAGCGCGTACAAGCTCGTAATTAAAACACTCATGTAACGATTCTACCAGCGAATTGTATGCCAATCGTAGATTGTTACTCTTGATGTTGCACAAACCAAAGTAATAATTCAGCACAGATATGTCGCTTTGTGTTAGTCCTGTCCTTTGCTCTTGTATCCAACCTAAGTACGTGTTGGCTTGCATGAAATCACCAGCATTATACTCTGCAATGGAGTCCAACAGCAATCGCTTTGTACTTTTACTAACAGTTCGGTCAAACAGTCATTCCGAATGCGATGCCATGCAAATCACGAGCGAATCGGCACGTGTATTCAAGCACGCTCCTTGGTGCTACCTTTCCTAACTTTATGTAGCACAGTACCTGAATGCACATGTGGTCACTATCGTATTCTAGTGCTTTGTTGTATCTTCCTAGAACGTGCAATATAGCAGCCATTAATTCTAATCTGCGTAGGATAGTTATAGCCTGTCTCCATATTCATCCACCCACTAGTCCTAAGTTCCAATTTATCAAACCACCCACAAGATGTACGTTCTAGTGCTTCATCAACAAACTCTAACGCCTCTTGAAATTTGTTTTGCTCCATGCAGTCTCTAACTTTTTGTTCATAACGCGCTTCAATATAGGGATCCGGTACACAGCATGCAAAACAGCAACGAGCCCAACACAACGTGTGAATCATGATCAACTTGTTGGTTGATCAATCACGTATTTATTTCTACATCAGTAAATGGTTTACTCTCCATGCGTACTAGTCTCTCAAACATGCAAATATCATCCTCCATGATAATCCACGCTCTCACAGAATCACGACTTGCTGATACCAACGTTTTCGAATCTAACATGGTCATACACATCACATCAGTTGTATGACCTTGCAACGTTGCTTCTACAGTTCCTGTACTCATGTCCCATATGTTAATATTAGAATCTCTAGAGCTAGTAGCAATTTTACCATGTCCAATGGATAAAATACACACAATATTGTTCTTATTTACTCGATTGGCATCCATGATGCATTCATAGGTTCGTAAATCCCATGCTCTTGTGTTTTCTTCTCCAGATGCGGCTAATGTGTAGGGATCTACTAGACTTATACATAAAACCATACTTTGTTTGGGTAATTCAATCTTGTGTAATAGTTTGAATTTGTAGAGTATAGTTCCATTCTCTATTGCTTGGTATATGGAAATTGTTCCATATGATTGGCCAGCTGCTATTTTTCCATTACCAATGTTCTCAGCACAATATATATACTTCGCCTCGGTGGCTGCTTCCCAACTCGTTTTGTGCTCTAGATCCCATAGTACAATAGCATAGTAACTCGGCGAAATTAAATGTTTTTTTGTTAGGTACAATAACCCTTTGGAGCACGCGTCAGGTGTATGTCCTCTTCTATAGATATGAAGTATCTTTTTTGGTGTCTTCCAGTTGTAGATAGATAGATCTCCACCGTATATGAACGCAAATTGAGTATAATTCTCTCCATCTGCTGGCGAGAAAAAATTTTGTGGGGGAACAGCGAAAATCATGCTTCCGTTAAAGCACTCGGATAGTTTTATCCACTTTTGTTGTCTTATTTGATGAACGTATAAACATAACTCGCCAACTAGAAGTAGTGTGTTTGAGTCTAGAGCATAAACAACAGGAGAAAGGTGCTTCCAAGGTGGATGTAATTCCCATTTTGATGTCTTGGGCATGTCCCATGGTGGTAATGGCTTATTGAACGACTTTATGTGATTCAAATAGCATGAAACGTGCCAGTCCTGTTCTTCTTGCATTTCTTTGTTCTGCACTCAACTCGCAGCAAAAACATCACGTTTACACTACTGGTCACACCCACAATGTCCCTTTCGTCAAACACAGTCCAGAAAATATCGCAAAAACTATCTACACAAAACAAACGTATATTAATTTATGGGTGTTATGGTTATACAGCAGAGTTGATATTGAAACAGATACAACAACATGAAATACAAGATTTATTTATAATTGCAGGAAGAAATCAGTTAAAAGTAAATCAAATGCGTGAAAAATATCAATTCGAACAATCATCGTGTTTTTCGCTTACAGAAGTCGATGTATTCCTACAAAACCCGCAAATAATTACTGTACTAAATTGTGCTGGCCCATTCGGCGCCACTGCAGTCGTACTAGCAAGAGCATGCGTTAAATACGGTAAAAACTATATCGATATCAGCGGTGAAGACTCGACGTACGAAGAATTATACTCGAACGAGTTTGCAAATACAAAAGGCATAACCATACTCACCGGTGCTGCATACTACAATTTACCAGCCGATTGCGTATGCGTATCATTATCCAAAGCGTTCGAACAAAAGCACGGAGTACGACCAACAAGTATAGAAATTGCATACAGCGATAGTGGCTCTGACATTAGCGCAGGTGTAGTAAAAACCAGATTATCCAATTTTAATCAACCAAATTCAATTCGAAAAGATTGTGCGATCATTTACAAGCCCAAATGGCAAACAAAAAAGTCATTCATGTTTCCATCAAAAAGCGCTCCCACAGAATGTTACTCTGTAACGATGGGAGATGCCTATCCCTTGTACAATTCTACAAAAATTCCAAATATTAGTGGGTATAATGATATTTGTCCTCCACCTGCGTTTATTGTGTTCTTTGTGACTTTGTTATTGAAAATACCATATGGATTGTGGTTACTGTTTTGTTTTGTTGATTTGTTGAGAGAAAGAGGTCCAAGTGAGTACGCGATGCGTACATGCAAAGGTATTGATATTCTTGCACATGTAAGTGATGGAGAACGAACGATGAGAGGAGATATTCACATTCCTCAAGGGTTACAGTTTACCTCGGCAGCTGCGTTACTTGCTGCGTTGAAAATAAGTGCTGGTGAGGGACTACAGACTGGAGTTGTCACTTGTACGCAAGCACTTGGTGAAGATGTATGGAAAGTAATTGAAGGCGTAAAAATGAATATTTAATTATAAATAACAATTTTATCTCTGGGTATTCTTAAACGCCTTGAGATAATACAATGTTTCATAAAAATTATTCTTTTAATTCATCACCTTCGAACAATCTAAATGTTCTCTTCAATCTATCTTCATTTAACTCGGAAAGTGTTTCCGCTTGGTGATGTGTACCTTGTAGCGACAATCTCAATTTACCCATATACTTTTCAATCATTTTCGAGAATGCATTAAAGTGATGACCAACCATTGCCTTTTCCAAAAGAGAAACCTTGTTGCCCTTCCACAAAACCAAACCATAATATGGTTTCTTGTGAGCATCACCCAATTCGACCAAATAGCCAAATGCGTGCATAATACGAATAACAATAAACGCAACAGAGTCTGGTTTCAAGTATTGGTGAATCTTTTCAACATCACCTGTTCCTTGATGTGTCAATTGCATCACATCAATTTTTTCT
>JAESGV010000203.1_pt1 | contig 33953 bp, 28 predicted proteins | sample 9269781 | NCBI WGS metagenome assembly JAESGV01 (sample SAMN15741586, study PRJNA653496) | algae metagenome | isolation source: Tildeniella torsiva UHER 1998/13D and co-occurring heterotrophs from... | place: Slovakia: Slovak Paradise National Park, Hrabusice, Kosice Region | collected 2000-01-01
GTTGTACAATTTACCGCCGTCAAATTGTTGTATTCTAACGTACGATGCATGTAGTGTGGCAAACGTGTTTATATCTATCACTGCCAAAGTGAATGCGCCAACTCCCACGTCAAAACACAACTTTTCTCTCGTAGATGTGTCATGAATTATGATTTGATTTCGCACGATGTCTATAACATATCGTTCTCCAAGTATATACACCGGAATACTGTTCAAACGCGGTCCCTCCTGCAGTTCTCCTGTATAAACGTTTACTAATGTCGACGGTGAGTGTGGAAGCCATTGTACAAGAGCTGTTTTTCTGTTTATAACGTTGATAGCTGTAATACGATCGAAATTGAGTGGTATTTTTGAAATCAAGTTCATTCGGCTGTCGAGAACGTAAATTGAAGTATCTTTGAGTTCATGGCCTCGTGCTACGTAGGCTGGTGGACCGTGGTGTGAAGCATTTCCCATCTGTTCCTTGTCATAAATTACAAGAAAGAAATTTTATACTAATACCTCTTGTGCTTTAATGTTACTTTATAAGATATCTAACGTCCTCTTGCATATCAACCACATCGGTATAGTAAGAAGTAAGAATATCGCTATTTCAACAGATCAACTGTTACTAAATAGCTATCATGTCCAACGTGGCCAAGCTGTGTATGATGTTTGATCGATCCAGCAATACCCCTCCACTGCTTCATAGACGATCTAATACCATCCACACGATAACGTGTGACTCAAAGAAAAATCGTTCTCCATTAGCTCCCATCAACGTAAAACAAGATTCTGGTATCACGTTAATTATTCCAACCGAAAGAGAAGGTCCAGAAATTAAATCAGCGAAAGTGGTGTCAGTTGAGTCTTCATTGAAGCGGCAATATGAATTACTAGTTGCTAGAAATAACCAATTGGAAAAAGAACATCAATCATTGAAAACGGAAAAGCAAAAGCTCGAGAAAAAATTGACGATTAAAGAGGAACAATTTAAAGATACGTTAGAACAAAAAGATGAAGTAATACAAAACATGCAAACATTATTGGAGGAGACTAGTAAGCACATGATTGAAAAGCAAAATTGTATTTTGGAAATAGAATCATTGCAAAGCAAGTTATGCGAGTTAGTGGAGAAGAACAAGCAATTGACATTACTTGCAGAGAAGGCAAATGGAAAAGTTGTCGAATACGAGACGGTGGAGAAAAAGATACGCGAGAATGCGATTCAAAACTTGTACAATAAACGCAGTACCTTGTAGGTGCTTAGTGTGAAATATTTTAGTAATGTATCATATTTTGAGTAGGTTTCATGCTGTACAACGTACAATGTGTATCGAGCGCTTTGGTATCTTCTAGACGAATATTATCGATAGCACGAATATGACTAGGTCCATATATGTGGTACACTCCATATACACTCAACTTGGTCATCATACGTCACTTTCCGCCATTTGACTCCGAATATTTGTCTGGCATGCACCAATAATCTGAATAACAGGAATAATCGTTTCCGAGCGAATCATTTCAAATCCAAACAACGAAAAAATTGGTACCGACGAATCATAGGACTCAGTATCAACGTCAACTTGTCCCGATTGGTATCGTGTCCAGGTTGTTCTAAAAAGTTTTTTGTTTGGACAACCCAAGCAACGACTGCATGACACAAGTGTTTGACCGAGTTTTCTTGGGTGACAATGTCGATGCTTCAAACCCATGGCTCTTAAAACACTTGAATATCAGTCACGTACTTAATGTTACAGACACTTTGAGAAACTATTTTGACAATCAAACAACGGTCCAAGTGAAAATTTTCAAGAAAAAAGGTGATGCCGTACCAACACCAGTTATCGAAGAAGTAGAAACAATCGATTCGACACCACTCGACGCAGAAATAACACCAACTGAAGATGTAAAACAGAAAAAGAAACGAGAATTCGAAATGGCAACTGTAGAGTTTGAAAAACCAATTCTATACAAACGAATAAGCATCAGAGATTCCATGGAAGATGATTTGAAACAGTATTTCGAAGAGGGAATTTCATTCATACAAAACTCGATACAAGACGCGTCAGGTGCGTGTTTGGTTCACTGTCGTGAAGCTCGAAGTCGCAGCGTGAGTATTATTATTGCGTATGCGATGAAAAAACTAGAGTGGTCTCTTTCAAAAGCGTTTAATCACGTTCATGAATTAAGACAACAACAAACACGCATCAATGATGGATTCAAAAGACAATTAATGGCATACGAACTCGAGTTACTACAATTAAAAATCGTCGGAGATGAAACAGTAGAAAATTCAATAGATTTTTTCCAACAAGAAAAGAGGAGAAAACCAGTCGTCGTATTCGAACCAGAATTAATCGTCAAGAAAAAATACAAAAAGAAGAAAAAACCAAAACCAATAACGACACCAGTAGAAAAAATCTCACCCATGAAAGAGTTTATAAAAGCAAAAAATGTGAATGGAATGGATTCCATGTTGGGTTTGTTACAATGCATGGCCAAACAACCAGTGATTGTACCTGTTGTACAAAAGGAACCAATGTTGATACCACAGAAACAGAATTCATTAAATTCGAAAGAGTTGATGCCGTTTATACCCAAAAATAATCCTTCGCCGCAACGAAATGCGTGGAATACGTATACAGGAGGAATTGTGAAACCAATCATGCATCAACAATCGTCACCTTCACCTGGTAAAGATGTGGAGCTAGAGAAGATCTCTGCGTCACCGCAGATAGTAGAGCAAAAGGTTGTACAGATAGAGCCGGTAACTATACCTCAACCAGTTGACAAGCAAATTGTTGTTGTTCATCCTCCACATAGAGTTGATGTACCTGTGAACATTCCACCGCATATCGAGCAACACACTCCTAAACGGAATAACCCAACTAAGACCAACACACCACAGTTCCATATCGATTCGATTGTTCATGTACCATCTACGGCGAAACAAAGGTTTACCAAACAGAAGCCAAATAATTCTGTACCAGTAACTGGTTGGACAACGCAGCAAGTTCCACAACAATATATACCGCAGCAGCAGTTTAACCAAACACCAGTGCTACCACAACAACCTATGCATGGACCTATATGGGTACTGCCTCCACCACCGCAGCAACAAGTATGGAACAACGCGTGGAATGTTGAGCAAGTACCTATCAACAATCTATATTCTATTGACTCGCAAATGCCACACTATGGTAACATCCTACAAGATCTTGAGGGTTTACAATACTTTACAGGTTCACCTCCACTAAAGAAGAGAACTATAACTCTAGAAACGACACCTCCAAAACGGAGAAAGAGCGAAGGTAACACGTCGGCGTTCACACCTGTGAAACAACAATTTTTCCAAGATTATCCTGCCATTCAAGTGCAATCTCCAATGCAAGCACAAGTTGTATCATCATCTGTACCACTAACGAAGCAGAAACCGAAAAAATCGCCACCACCACGAGATACGTGGACATGGCATGGTTTCAGTGATTCTAATTATTAAAATTATTTATTTTTAAATTCTAGTGGCCATAGCGCAATTCTGTTATCTTTACTTCCTGAAGCTAGCAAGTATCCTTGATTATCTGTTTGTACACGTTGAATGTCGACACAGTTGACTGTAACAGTATGGTACTTGTATAACGCTAGTGGTTTGTGTCGTTTGAGATCATAGATACGTACACGATGATCCCACCCTGCTGTACATAAAATTCGACTAATTATCTTATCTGGATGATCATCATACGCTACAACATCGCTGATACCTGGCTGTAACAACTCGTACTGTTTTACAACCTTTTGTTCTGGTATCGAAACAATAGATAATGCATTTCCAGTCGTGCCATTAATAAGTTTATCTCCATGTTTTGTGAGTGACAATACAGGATCGCCAACAGTTGGAAATTCATCAGCACCTTCAAACAAATCTTCTCCATCGCTCTTCTTCTCTATTCTAGGCGCTAAATACTCTTTTATTGGTGATTCTAAATTTCTCAAATCATACAGTAACGTTTGTCCATTTTCCATACCACATAACAAGAAATCGTTTTCATTTTCTTTATATAAACATAAACTCATTAACATTCCTTTGTTTAAACCGGAACCACGCATCTTTTGGTCAGGATCGATTACCCCGACAACTTGCTCTTGTGGTTGATTCACATGGTGCAATGCTATCACGTTTTTTGAATGTGGAAGTGCAAGTAATGTTCCAGACATGGAAAACTTGCAAAATGATAATTGTTGTGTTTCGTACGGTGTTATGTAGTGTAATGAATGAATATTCTTTTTTGTTTCGAGGTCCCAACATTTTAAAACGCCTTCACGACCTTGCGAACAGGTTATTGTATCAGAGTGATGTATTTGTAAAATATTTTGTGAATGTGCGTCGGTATAAGTAAACGCTGCACGACGAGTTGCGATATTCCACTCGATCATTTGTCCATTAAGATCTCCAGAATAGAGTGTGCTCGTTTTTGGATGAAATCGTACGCTCGTAACTTCACTAGCATGTCCACGAAGCACTGCGATAGGCTGCTGTTGTGGTTTGACAGTCATGCTTTACAATTATACCAACCGGATAAACCTCACTTCCAACGCATCAGCTCGTAGTTTAGGAGCATTTAAAAACATCCTATTGGTTGTTACGTAAAAATACCACTACAAACCTCCTGAGGAGAATTTTTAGAACCACAAACAATCAAGAAAAAATGAGCACACCATCTATCGTTGAGGCCTTGGACCAAATGAAAAAGTTCGCAGAAACACCAGTGAACGAACGTCCAACCACCTGTCCATTAAATGCTGAGCAAAGACAAGCGTTTGTACAAAAGTATGGAAACACTTTGCATTCATGCCCTGCTTTTGAATCGCACAAGTGTCCATTTGATCACGTATCATCAGTAGATGATTTGCACAAGCAAGTCAGCCAAGTTCCAAATGTTGAGAAATGTCCAGCGTTTGACCATCATCACGGTGAATTGATGGAGACCTTGTATCCAGATGCACACAAACAATAATATACATTTTACATTTTTATAATATACTGCGTTTCTCAGTACCAAATGTTCCCGCTTTGATTTTCTTTTTTCGTTTTGGTTTTTCGTCTTTTAGTTTTAGTTCTTCTTCTATGTAACCATCTAGACGCAACTGTGCTTCTAAAGCGGCAATTGTAGCAATGGTTGGTGGAGCTTCGATTAATGAACTTTCCATTTTGTTTGGATTTAAAGGTCTGTTTGTCATCGACGCTTTGGAGACACAGCCACCGAGAAAATCTAGTGGTTGCAGTCCATTATCGTTTCGTTGTCGTAGAGGTTCTCGTTTTCGTACAAGATGTGCTGAAGAGGGAGCTATTGTCATAGCTGGCATGCGTGGAGTGAAGCATATGTGTTCGTCCATTTCTATGTGATTTGCAGCACGTAATAGCGAGCAAGAATAGAAGCAAACATTTGCTGAATTTGAATAAATGCCTAGCTCACCAGAATAGGATAATTTCCATATTTGTTAGCAACTACAGTAGTTCACAACTTTCTACGAATAATTTTCATGAAACTATCTACCTTCTCGCAGAGTCTGCCATCGTTTCTTATAATTCACAAACAAATCAATCATAACAAAATTTATTATGAATCTTTTTGCTTGCTTCGCAAAGCCCATTCGTTATAAATTCTTGCGTCTTCTTGTTCAGTCTCCTCGCGAGTATGAGACGGTCTAGTATCTTCTGCTGGCATGTTCTTGACAAAATTGTGCTTTAGCTCTTCCAAAATATTTACTGTAGACCGTGAGCTAAATAGTCCTTGTCTCGGGAAGTGCTCTGGGTTGAATCCTTCCTCTTTCTCATCTTCGTCTTCATCCTCGTCTTCATCTTCATACACAACAAGCTTTGGTAGCGGAGCTGGGTGCAACATTTTACCTCTAGCTTGAGCTGCGTAGCCACCTCGGTTATTTGTTACAGGAGAAGAAGACCGTGAGGTACGAACATTATTTCGTATGAGCTGTGGTGATTTGCTACTCTTTGGTGGCGTGAACGGTATAGGATACCCCACCGGTCTATCTAGCGCTTTTATCTTATCTCGTGTTCGTTTACCAAGCTGTGGACCAACTGGTTTCGTTAACTGTGGTTTCCAATTCGAGCCAGGAACAGGTTCTTCCTTTTTTCTATCTCTAGCACTCTTATGCCTAGCGATAAACTCATCAAAACCAGCCATCTCTTTTACTGGACTATCACTTCTTGAAATGTTTGGAGAACTACTTCGGCTCTTTGAAGGCCGAAATGAGCACTCTGCCAACTCATTCCGAGCGACAGCAGCTCTTTCTCTTGTTAATTTTATTTGTTTTTTCCGCTCCCACTGTTTATTTCTATCATCAAAAGATTTTGTTGGTTCTCTCCTTCGCATCATTGGCGAAACAACAGGACTAAATGTACACCCTTCTAATTCTTTTTCTTCAATTTCTTGTCTTGCCATTTTAATTTTTTCTTTTTTTCTTCGTTCTTGATTTTCCCAATGATTCACTCGGTCTTTGAAATCGCCAACGCCGAAACGTTGTTCCTCGATTTCTTTGGATTTTGGATTGATATACGGTCGGAAAGAGTAAATGGACATGTCATCATTGCCCTTGTAATTGGTTTTTGTGTTGGAAGGTATGTGACCTTGCAGTAGTCGTTCCATTGGTGTTTGTGGTAATCGTGAAGCGATTTCATCAGATACGGAATTAATAACGGGTTGATGTTGCGGTTTTTCGAGTAGATTGAAAATATTTTGTTTCCTATTCCGTACTGGTGGAGTGGTGAATTGTTGTTGCGCATGATTCGGTCGTATTGGTGATTCCACTTCGCGTTGTATTTCTTGTTTCAAATCTTGCAAATACTTCTCATTCAACTGCCGTTTCTTATCGTTGAGTAAGAAACTTTGTTCGTACAATTTATCAGAAACTGATCCTTCTCGTATTAGCGCTGCTGCTCGTGGAGTGATTTTTCTATTTGGTGAATTTAAACTTGCGAAAAGTTCTCCCTCCAAAGCGTGTCTTTCGTTTTCTTTGTTTTCTAAGTGGCCTTTTGGAGTTGGTTGTTTGCGTTGTATCGAGTTAAGAATTTGTAGAGTTTTCTCATTAAGCCTTGGCGACGAATACGTATCAGGATCGGGTGGTCTTGCTTTTCCGTACGGTGTATGCGGTGTAGATGCAATTGTATTCGTTCTATTTTGCAAAACTCGTCTTTCTATTGGAGACTTTGATTGTTCTCGAATATTGTGTTTATGCACGGCATGTAGTAAGTTATTTTTTTTAGGTGCTGGTTTCTCCGTAATTTGTTTGTACGAATAACTATCTTCGTATCTATCGTCTTGGTGGTACGTGTAACTGTCTTCGTAACGATAATTATGTTCTGACACTGACGAGTTGGAAGCTGCATAGCTAAATGAATCATCCGAATCATCTCGGCTAGCTACTGATTCCATGTCTGAATATTGACGGTAGTCTGACGTTGTTGGCCAAAAAACACGTTACATACCTTGCTTTTCATCAATCTTTGATATCCAATTCTGATACTGTGCTACTCGTTTCTTATGTTCATTCAGCTTCGCGTCTCTAAGTTGGTTAGTAATAAGATGGTAGTCTTTACATCTTGTTTGATATTTCATCATATTCCCAGTCATTCATTTATGCGCTTTCTGAAGCCGTTATCGTAGTTGGCTTATCGAATTTGGAACAAAAGACAACAAAAGAAATACGAGAATTATTTATGTGAATACTAGCAAAACGTGAAAACCGTCAACAACACTATCTGTGAAAAACAACTAAAACTAACTCCCTCACCTGGGGTTTCGAAGTCTCTCGAACCAGGGACCTGCAGATTAACAGTCTGACGCTCTACCGACTGAGCCATGAGGGATTATGAAATTTGGTCGTTCGTTCTTGCTAATACAGTTGAACGTAAAAGTAGTTAAAGTTGTTTTTTTATTTGCTTTGTGTATGTTTAATGAGCTACATATTACAGGGTTGAGTATTACATTGCATGTTACAAAGATTGCACAATACTCACACGAGTGTTCATGAAACATGTCCCACGTTTAACGCTAACAGTAGCACGCAGACACAACATACAAGTGTAGCAAAACATAACGAGACACCATGTGTATATATCGTGCGACTCGATAAAATACATAACGCGAAAGATTGGTTAGAAGTCGATGGAATCTAGTCCCGTTATTTTCAAATATCTCTCGCGAGTAACGGCAAAAGCATTTATGCCAACACTTACTTTATCGAATTTCCATTAATGAACAAACAAAAGAACTTGGCGATTTCACATCCTAATACTCTCAAGCGCCTACTCAAGGTATCATACAGTATTTTTAGCGGTAGTTGTTCAAGTTGACAGTGGCACTTGACGCTAACTTCAAAATAGAGGTGTCGAGAACCCGTGGCGAGTATAAATACCTCGTACTCTCACAAGTTAAAACTATACAAACAACAGCAACAAAACAAACAATGGCAGAAGACCCACAAGCTCTAGTAGTTGACAATGGTTCCGGTATGTGCAAAGCCGGTTTCGCAGGAGATGACGCACCACGTGCAGTATTTCCATCTATCATCGGTAGACCCAAGCAAAGAACCGTCATGGTAGGTATGGGTAACAAGGACGCATACGTTGGTGACGAAGCTCAATCCAAGAGAGGTATTTTAACTCTCAAATATCCAATCGAACATGGTATCGTTACCAACTGGGACGATATGGAGAAGATTTGGCATCACACTTTCTACAACGAATTGCGTGTAGCGCCAGAAGAACACCCAGTCTTGTTAACTGAAGCTCCATTGAACCCAAAGGCCAACAGAGAAAAGATGACTCAAATCATGTTTGAAACATTCTCCGTACCAGCCATGTACGTTGCTATCCAAGCCGTATTGTCGTTGTACGCTTCTGGACGTACCACTGGTATTGTTATGGACTCTGGTGATGGTGTATCCCATACTGTACCAATTTACGAAGGTTATGCCCTTCCACATGCCATTCTTCGTATGGATTTGGCTGGTCGCGACTTGACTGACTATTTGATGAAGATTTTGATGGAACGTGGTTATTCGTTTACTACCACCGCCGAACGTGAAATTGTTCGTGACATCAAGGAGAAACTCTGCTACGTCGCCCTCGATTTTGAGGAGGAAATGAAGAAATCTGCAGAATCTTCTGCTCTTGAAATGTCTTACGAACTTCCTGATGGAAATGTGATCACTGTTGGTAACGAACGCTTCAGATGCCCTGAAGTCTTGTTCCAACCCAATTTTATTGGCATGGAGTCTGCTGGTATTCATGAAACCACGTTCAACTCGATTGGCAAGTGTGACATTGATATCCGTAAGGACTTGTACAACAATGTTGTCTTGTCTGGTGGTACGACCATGTTTGAAGGTATTGCCGATAGAATGACCAAGGAGTTGACCAACTTGGCACCTGCTTCCATGAAGATCAAGGTTGTAGCTCCACCAGAACGCAAGTACTCTGTATGGATCGGTGGTTCCATCTTGGCTTCGTTGTCTACTTTCCAACAAATGTGGATCTCCAAGGATGAGTATGAAGAAGCTGGACCAGGAATTGTACATCGCAAATGCTTTTAAACGTTGAAGTAAATGTTTAACTTTTTATTCCAGCAGTATTTTTTACAAACTTTTCATGATGGATGACACGAATACACAACTACCAGAAGATGTAGTACGCAATATTCTCGAGTTCCTGCCGTACAATCCAAATACATTTACTTTATTGAGTAACACTATGTCCACATAGTTCTAACACACAGGACTCATGTCAAATACACTCAAAACGGTAGCTGATGACGATAGGATTTGGCGCAACGTTCTATTCAACACGTACCCGTCATGTCAGAAATACATTACCAGAAACTTTAGATGGGTCTTCATAAAAGTAACAAAATACAATGCAGACCAAAGATTGGAACATAGTTTAAAACAAAGTTGCTTTACGCACAAAATCGTGATAGGCGGCGCGGGAGGTGTTGGTTGCACTGCTATTATAAAACATTTTGTCGAGAATATTTTCCCAATAGAATACGATCCAACTATAGAGGACGCTTACCGAAAACACATAATGTTGGATGGATTCAAAACCGAGTTAGACTTACTAGATACAGCAGGACAAGAAGAATATAGAGCACTGCGAGACCAATACATGCGATACTACACAGGTTTCATTGTAGTGTACGCTGTTTGTTCACGATCATCTTTTGATGATGTCACAGAATGGGTAGAACAAGTTCGTCGCGTGAAAGATACAAAAGATGTTCCTATAATTATTGCTGCAAATAAAATTGATCTAGCTCGAGAGGTGACAAGACAAGAGGGAGAGCAACTAGCTGCAGATCTAGGTGTTGACTATTTTGAATTGACTGCGACGAACAGGGATGCTTGTGAAGAGTTGTATTACAGAGCAGCTCGTTTGACAAGAGATTCAGCATCAGAGGTAAGAGAGCTGTGGGAAAGCTTAGAACGTGGTATTGTACCGAAGAAAATACAGTCTAAAAAGAAGTGTTTCGTGATGTAGGACATATCTCGTGGAACATAACGCCACCATAATTCTATGTCACCTTTCATGAAGTTCAAAAACAAAAATGCAAACACTGGTGCTTTTGTGTTGTTTGGTGCACGTGTTAGCTCAACGCTCGTACACCATAAACTCGGTATCTTCCACCATACTCGTTAAAGAATGTTCAGCCATTGTCACTGAAGATTTCGAACTCTTCTTCAATGGATTATATTCAAACTTTTACCGTGCGATACAGGACTACACGACAAGTACACAACGACAGGCTCAGATTTCGAACTATGGAGTCATTGCTCAAACTAGTAATGTGCAAGTTGTTGGTACTACTATTCAAAGGCCTAATAACGTCGCCTCAAGAATCAATGTTCAGTTCTCATCATCGCTTTCAGACCTAGGACTTACACGATTCCGGTTTATTTACACCATAAATAATTTTGTTGGTGTAAACAGTGATACCAAAGAAAACTATTTTACGTGGAATACAAAATGGCAAATGCCGGTTGGTGTTGTGAACACTACGATCAATTTCAGTACTGCACAAGACTCAAGTACATTAACGGTAACATCCACACAATCTGTGCCGATACTCAAATCAGATTCACAGGTACATTTGCACTTTATTGCTAACATTAAGATCTTTGTACCATATACAAATTTGCCTAGCGCCCTAGACTATGATCTACGAGTTGGTATGCCAATCCAACCACAACTTCAGTGTCTGTCGCCAATACCAGAACCTACGTCGAATCCAGCGACAAGTGCAGGAGCAATTGTTGGATACGCAATAGGAGGCGTAGTCGTTATTTGTTTTGTCACTTTGCTGGCATATCTATTTTATGCGGTGGGTTGGCACAAGAACGGTTGCAATTGTTTCAAGCGAGAGACAGTCAAAACTGTAACAGTTTCAAGTAGATCTACGTATACAAGTACATACAAACCGACAACTACAAGCAACTACACCAGTACGTATATGGCATCCTACACAAGCAACGACTATGGTTACTCGTCAAATGACTATGGTGGAGGAGATTCAGGTTATAGTGGGGATTGTGGTGGAGATTCAGGCGGTGGTGCTGATTAGCGACCTTGTACAATAATCTCGTTGAACTTGCGAGTTGAGTAAAGTTACAAATTGAACATACAAACAATGGCAACACATTCAACAGTCATGGACGTAATGCTCGACATGGAGACTGGAGACCCAGACGATTACTTTGCTCTGTTGCTTTTGGCTACACATCCTCTGACAAGATTGAGATGCGTGACCATTACTCCTGGAACATTAAAACAAGTGGGCTACATGAAAAATGTACTTAAAAAACTGAATCTGGATATTCCAGTTGGAGCATGTAGACCAAACCATAACAAAGAATGTTTATCAAAATTTTTCCAAGACTTGAACCCTTCATTTGTTCGTGAATCAGAACCTGATGGACTTGGATGCGATATAATATTTAGAACACTACAAAAGTATCCAGATGCAGTTCTAATCACAGGCGCACCTCTGTGCAACGTTGGAGCATTATTGCAAAAGTATGAAACCGAACTAAAACCAGGAACGATAAAGCGGTGGGTTGGACAAGGTGGATTTGCAGGTGTTGGTGTCGTAGATGAAGATAAAATATTGAAAAAATTTGCAGGAAAGAGGACTTGTGCAACGTACAATTTTGGAGGCGATTCCAAATCGGCACTACTCGTACTAGAAAGCAACGTTATTGCCGAGAAATACATGGTTTCGAAAAATGTTTGCCATGGAGTTACATATGACAAGAAAATGCATGCAAAGGTTAATGAGGCAATAATTAGAGCTAATGAACATCTTTCGGACCTTAACAAGGACCAAAGAGAGGTTTGTGAACGCGCGCTACTTGGCCTTCAGGCAATGTACGATGGAATGGACAAATATCTTCAAAAGCGACAAGAAGGTAAAATGTTTCACGACCCATTGGCAGTTTGTGCGGCAATCGATAGATCTGTTTGTGAGTTTAGAAGAGTTACTATGATAAGAGATAAAGGTGAGTGGGGAAGTGTACTGAGCAACGATGAAGAGAATCATACTTTCATTAGTGTCGATATTAACCGTGATTTATTCTTGGGAGTATTAACACAGACTCTACAATAAATATAGAAAATACTTTGTCGCATTTGAACGATTGTAGTACCAGTATTGCGTTACAACTATTTTATTTGAATGCACCGCCTCTTTCACACAAGACATCTACGAGCAGTATCAAAACGCCTCTTTTCATCAGAGGTTGATGCAAAATACGTTTTCAATCACCCAAAACATTGTTATTTTGTTCATATGGACGACCAAGTTGCACGTTTGAAATCAAAAGAGCGAAACAATGCAAATGACAGACATTTCATCAACCTCACGAATGGTATAGAGGCGCTATCAGTCCTGCCACTCTCAAAAGAACAAATCAACTTTGTTCGGCTGCAAAGCACGCATTTGGAGCGAGGAGATTACCATCGATTCCTACAAGAAATAGATTATAACCTATTAATGCATTTAGCACTCGGAAACACTTGCTATTTGTACGACTATGGGTGTCGGCGAAACGATGAACAAGAACCACTCTACGGCCACTCACGAATACATTGGATGGGTGTCCCCTTCATGCGATTTATACTCAACCGTGTTTGGTGTGAGCGACTCACCGATACTAAAGAATTACCAGAGTACAAGGCTGGTAAGATTATACCAGATGCCGAACGACAGAAAACACTTGTTCCCTATAACTGGAGAGCTGAAGTTATGATTCCAGAGTTTAAGAAACAGTTATTGAACATGGACAAAAGCTTGCTAGGCAATTTGAAATATTTTAGAAAGTACATTACGCCAGAGATTAAAGAATTTGGAGTACAGTTGGTCGGAGTTGGCAAGTATAGTGGGAAAGATGGCGAGTATGAGTACTACAAGGAAGCTGTGCTTTCGTGGCAAAACTGTCGTTGAAATAAATAATTTTCACAGAGTTGAATGAAAGCTTTCATAATCCCTCATGGCTCAGTCGGTAGAGCGTCAGACTGTTAATCTGCAGGTCCCTGGTTCGAGAGACTTCGAAACCCCAGGTGAGGGAGTTACTTTTTGTATTGTAGGACAGTGATGCTGTTAGGCAAGATTTTCATGCTTAAAAAGAGGTATCAACTGTACTACTAACGCCGTTTTTATGACGATATTACATCCATTAAAATCTTTCTTAAGAGCTCATAATCTATAGCGTTGGTAACAAGTTGTGGAATCTGTGTATCTACATTTCTAGCAGCTATTAACAATTGCGAAGGTCTTGCCGTCTGTATGTACTCCTTTGTAAATCCAGTAAGTTCGCAGTACGTTTTCAATTCTTCCCCTTCGTATCTTTCCAGTCCTATCCTAAATATCCTCTTTTCTTTTTCTGACCATCGTTTATCTATTTTCAAAAACTTGGTTCCACTGTCTGTGGCATTACTAATAACGTTTTTAAAGCGGTCCAACTCTGCTTTGAAAAATTCTTCGTGCTCTTTTTTACGATCATTGTATATGTTACGCTCTTCTTCGTCGATTTTTGGAACTAATAAATCGAGTATGAGTTGTACATGCTTGTTTTGTGCGGGAGGTTTTAGGATCATTTTTCTGCACGTAGGGCAGGACTTATTTACACGTAACCACTCCACTACGCATTTTTTACAGAACGAGTGTGAGCAGTGTAGTATGTACGGGTATATCATAATATCCTTGCATATGCAACACTCGAGTAGCTCTCCAAGCTCGTCAATTTGTATATTATTACCGACAAGAGGTGCGATGTTGGTTGTTGTTCCGTTATCATGATTTTGTCGTTTAGTGGTGGGTTCTTCAAGCAGACTATTTAGTTCCTCTACTTCTGTTTCTCTTTCTCGCTTCTTACTATTCTCTGCCTTGTCATCGTATTCTGTTTTTGTATGTTCGTCCTGCATGGTCTACTTTGTTGGACACCTTATGCGTAATTTTTTCGAAACATAATGAGTAAAGTTGAGCATAAAGACGCGAATACAAATGTACACAATTTATCGTTTCTGTTTCATCAAAAATTGGCCCATGTACTGGTCCGCTGGACTTGGCTTACTATTCCGTCTCTTCACTGGTACTAGGGTTTTCTGTGGTGGGGCTCCACCTCCAAATTGAAATTGTGGGAAACTGAATACATCTCCAGGAGAACCAGGTGATTGGTAATACATTGGGTCTGGTATTCCAAGTTGCATGTTTGGATCATTAGGAAGCATAGGCGACAACGACCTTGTATTTAACACTTGTACAGGAACATCACCCATCATCAAGACTGGCTGCATGCGTATCTCAATATTTTGTGATTTTGTAGGGTCGAACTCATCATAAGGTGAGCTGATTTGTAGTTGCGGTGACTGTTCGCGCTTCTTCTCTGCCATCGTCGACATAAAATTATCCGCTAATCTAAACTTTTTGATGCCATCAAACTCGGATTGTGCGTCACGTGCTTCCAACTCTTCTAGATCTCCAAATGAATTTCTTCTTGTTCGCTTGAATGCTCCTGGACTCTTAGGCCGTTCTGGTAGAGGACTATGAACTATATTTTCATAATTACTGAACGAGTTTCTTCTAGTGTGGCGTGGCTTTTCGATTGTCAAGAATGTAGATGGTGTATCTGGCTCTTCGTCTGTTGGTTGTTGTTCTTCTGGTTGTGAATTGATAAATATTTCACTCTCAATCGTTACGGTTGGAAAATCGAGTTCTTTTACATCGTCTAGTAGCGAGGAGGTAATCTCGGAAAAGACATCATCTTCTAAAAATTGTATCAACTCTTCATGTGAAGCTGCGTTCTCATCAACCTTCTTTTCAATTACTTCATCGACAATAATGGTTGGATGTGCGTTAAATTCGCTACTAGTTGATTTTGAAAATGAAAATGCTTGATGCCAAGCCTCCATTGGTCCTCCATTTGGTGTAGAGAAGAGAGGTGTACTTTCTTGAACTTCAATTGCGCTGACCACCGGTGCAAACGTATTGATCGCATTCATCTGGTTCAATAGCTGGGCCATTGATTGTTCATATGATAAATCACCTCCTGGGTTGTTCATGTTTTGTTGATGTGTTGGGTCTGGCTTGTGCCGTTATATTTCTGTTAACTCCAAAAATAGGATCCGAGAGTGTCGAATCAAATCATTTTGTTATCCAGTTAACTGTTAGGTGCGTTATCTTGTCATTGCATGCAAAGTTCAAATGCACGAACCGCGGCAAAACAAGCTTAATACCGTCGGTATAGCTAATAGCGCCTTAATCCAGTGCGTGAACTGGGATTTTAATAGCACAGCAAAAAGAAAGATTGTGTTGTGGAAGATATATCAGCGAAAGGGTCGCTCTGATGGCTTGATGGAGAAGAGGGAGAGAGCTTAATGAGCAGCACTCCTTGTGGTTAGCTAGAGTTGAGGAAATTTAGAAGATTTTGGAATTCTAATTGTCCAGTATGACCCTGTGCGAAAAGGTGACTATCAAAAGGTGGGTCACGACCCTTCACGAGTTTTCTTGTAATTTGCTAGTCAGCTTCAACCAAACTAATGAACGATGGTGCTTATCCAACAAGAACACGCAGGTGCGATTTTATGCTTGGGTACACCAAAAAACACTGAGTTTGGTATTGATTATTATTCTTATACGGTGAGCGACCAGTTTGTCGGATTCAATGACGTACCGTTTGGAGTGCATTATATTTATTACAGTATTAGTGGTAAAGATTCACCTGGAGGACCTCGCATTTCGATCTTTTTCGTAGTAAACAATATCACGCAGTATCATGTAATACAATACAACAACGATTTGGAGGTGTTCGAGCTAGTTTCACAAGATTCAGATTTGTATTTTGAAACAGTCGCAAAATACGAACAAGGTCAGTACGGAAATCGAATCGGGCCATATCCACACGATCACACAAAACAGTGGCACGACATAGCAGATTACATTACGCCGAGTACAGTGGATAGGCTGCAACCTATACACAAATTCATCTATAGCACGTTAACAACTGAAGAAGAATCCGTTTTGAAACAACACCAAGATAAAGTGGATCCCAATCGTAAATTCTCCTCTGAATCAACGAATGATGGTCGAGTCTATTACACGCATATTCCCAGGAAATTGAAAAAACAAGGAGCAACACCACAAGAGATCACAAAGATAAATTTTGATAAAAGTGCACTACTGGAGCAGTTACTACTGGACTATAAGCACGAGCAAGCAGAAAAGGAGCTCTTGGCAGAATTTCAATTTGCGTTTGTATGTTTTCTAATAGGACAATGTCAAGATGCATTAGAGCAATGGAAGAGTATGATAGAGCTACTATGTAACTGTGACGAAGCTATGAAGTCGCATGAAGACTTGTTCACAAACTTTATTCAAATTTTGAAAAAGCAATTGCACAGCATTCCAAAAGATTTCTTTGTTGATGAACTATCGGAGAGGAACTTTTTAACTAAAACATTGACGTCGTTGTATGGAATCGTTTCAGAAGATTCACCAGAGAATGTGCAAAAACAAGCACGAGAATTGAAGAGCCAACTTTTAGAGCAGTTTAACTGGACAATAGATCAAGAAGATGATCCAGACGACGCACCTTTTATTGTAGAAGAGTAAAATTTATTTCCCGACAAAGCAAAACTTCATCGGCTATTTTCTAGGGCACCAAGTTTTAACACAACGCTACAATGGAAGCAAACAACTTGGTGATAAGGCTGGATGCAGATGAACCTGTAACGTGGCGTAAAAAGTTTATTGGTATCATACAACGTGCACCAAATGTTTCGAATGCGAATTTGATCGTTTATTATTGGGCATCTTTTGTAGTTATTAGTTTATACGTGTACATTAACGCAAATCAAAAATACGTATTGGATAAATTCGTCGGTGTGCCAAAAGAAGAGCAAGGCCGAGTGTCGGGCGATTTAGCGTTTGCAAATGAAATCGTTATCATCGCATGTGCGTACGGTTTCGGATCACTATCGGATATTCTAGGAAGCAGAAAAATTGTATACGTGTTTTCATTCGTTTTTATGGCTATTGGTTTAGGAATTTATCCATTAGCCACTAGTGTCACCGTGTTAATTGTATTTCGAGTAATTTACGCTATCGGTGCAGCTGGTTCTTCGGCAATGTTAACTGCTGTACTCGGTGACTACACTTCCGAACGTGATAGAGGAAAAGCCACTGGTTTGTTGGGCGTGATGTCCGGTTTAGGAGCCATCGCAGCAAGTTTACTATTTCTACGTTTCCCACAGTGGTTCGTTGCGGCAGGTCTTACCGAACATCAAGCAGGATATCTATCCTATGCACTAGTTGCGTTGTACTCGCTAATCACAGCTATTGTTGTTGTAATTGGGTTGAAAGGTCTCTTGATCAATATTAGACGCCGTGAAGAGACTGATGAAGAGAAAAAGAGTGTTTTCACTATTCTCAAAGAGGGTATCATCGCAGCAAAAGATCCCATGATTTTATTATCTTATGCTGCTGGATTTGTAGCACGTGGAGATAGTGTTCTAATTACAACATTTATCACTTTGTGGGTAGGTCAAGTGATGAAAGAGCATGGAGCTTCTGATCCTGATGCAATTGCGAGAGCAGGTCTTGTTTCTGGTATCGCACAAACTTTTGCACTTGTTGCTGCTCCTTTTGTTGGTTTCTTAGCCGATAAGGTTAATCGTGTCGGCACGTTAATTGTTGTATCGTTGATCTCTGGTATTGGTTATACATCGATCTACTTTGTACCTGATGTCACAACAGGTATTGTGTACCTACCAATAGCCTTGATTGGAATAGGTGAGATTGGTGTTATTATTTCGTCGCAAATTCTTGTCACAACTAGCGCCCCCAAGTCGGCACTTGGAGGTGTAAGTGGTATTTTTTCTATCTGTGGAGGCGTGGGAATCTTAATTGCAACAAAAATTGGTGGAATTATTTATGATCATTGGACACCTGGAGGAGTGTTTGTGTTGATGGGCGCGTTTAATTTTGTGCTTTGTATACTGGCTATCGTAGTGCTACTTGTCAAAGCGATCATGGACAGAAAAGCAAAGAAATCAGAGCTAAGACAACTTGTTGATGAATCGTACGATGATGAGGCAACAGAATAAATCCAAATTGTAAGTAAACCAACCAATAATTGGCGATACGAAATACTCCAAAAACACTGGATCAGCTGTCTTCAGGCTGACATCCAAACAAATATGAATAACGTTCAAAGCCGACAAAATCAGAGGCTACCAATGCGAGCCCATTCAGCGTTGATAGTGTCCTCATACGAACAAAATCCAAATCGCATTATAAGTTAGTTAGATCAAGCATTAATGAACAAGATACATACAATGTACAATATACAAACGCAGTAACTCGTTCGTGCGTTCTGTTTTCATCGCCTACACACTGCGAAAGAAATTGTACCGCAAAAAAGATTTGATGCAAGACAAAAACAAACTACTGCGTAATCTGGAGTTTATGAAAAATCAAAATCTAATACACACGTTACCAACAAAAAACTACACCAAACGGATCACTCTCCAGTGGAAATATGTCAAAAAGTTGGCTCTTACTTCAAAATTGAACGATTTATTAGGCGAGTAACTCAAGATACTTGAATGACATTTCATGCGGAATCTTTTCGCCATATAACTCAAGAGAAATAGACACTTCGTCCTCTGTATTTGGTGGTACTTGTACAACGACAAAGATACCACTACCTTCTGGTTTGGCGAATAAAACAGGAACAAACTTTGAACCAAACATACACGTCCAATTGCTACTATGATACGCGTCTGAGATTGAAGCACTTGATTTATCCTTTGTTAAGGTGATCTTAACCAAGTGACCCTCAACACCACTCAACGGGAACAAAGTTGCAGAGTCCCAAACAATTTTGCTATCGGCCATGGGAGTCTTGAAAGGTTGTGGTTGCTATTTTTGTTAGTACACCCTGAAAGAACGTACATCTGAGACTGAAAGTGAGTCTAAAATTCCTGCGATGCTATCTTCGTTAACATACTCAAATGTTAATTCAGATGTTTGAATTGACCCAATTCCTGCATGACAAGTAATGGAAACTGGCACGAAAAGCTCGGTACCTTCAATAGGAGGTACTCTAACACCAACAATGATCTGGTGACCTTTGTCTAACTTGTAGTGCTCAACAAAGCGAATGGGAGCAAGAGAGTTGCCGAACATGCAAGTCCAGCTGGTTAGTTTTGAGACTAACGGACTGATAAATGCATCTGTTGTGGTTACTGTGATATTAACAGTATAGTCCTGGTATCCCGATTTGATATTCATTTCTGGAGCTTGAAAAGATGCAGCTTTGTATATTTCCCCTTCCACTTGTTCCATCGGCAAATTAATTTCATGTGTGACTTTGTTAGACGCTGCTACTGAAATAGGCTTGCTTCTACGTCTATAAGTTGGGTTGAAGAAGTCAAAGAATTCAAGCATGTACCCACTCCACTTGCGTCTCCACTTGGCGTCGCCACTAGCAGCAAGAAACTTGATAGTGATGAATGTATTTGTTTGATTTGCCTCGTACTTGGACACGATACAGACATCAAAAGGTTCCTTTTGATGAAAATCAAGAATGGATGTATCAATGTTTTCAACAAAAAGCAACTCATCTTTTTGGTTCCATACAGGATAGTACTGAATACCTGTTTGTTGAGCGTTGTTGAGCTTTTCTGTTTCTTCAGCATCGCTCTTTTCCAAGAGGTAGAGCCTTACTGCGTTGTACACGCCATCTACTTTCACCTTAATATCAATGTTACGTTTTAACTGCGATGTTAGACAATACACACTAGAGTACCTCTGTGGTCATTCTTGTTTGTCACAATAAAAACTTCCTCCTTGTCTGTCAACGCTGACATGACATGACAAGACTGCAATCAGGACAACTGTGGCAGCTAGATTAGCTAGGATGTAGTTGGAATTTCATAAAACCGGTCATATAAATTTTCTTTGTTTTGTAACTACAGGTTTTACTAAAACGCATGAGCGAAGGCACTCATTTGCTGCAAGCGGCAACAACTGTTGCAGTTGATTGTAGAACGCAAGCAAAACCAAACCACGCATGTGAAAACGAAACAATCAAGCCCACTGATATTGAAATTCTTTCGTTTCTAACAGAATGTATCAGCTGTGCGGAAAAGTGCACTTTATTTCATCTTGTGGCATAATACAAGATCAAATTTGGCGTATCCACGACAGTACAAAGCATCTATTATCAGCATATATGCAAATATCCTAAACTTTTCGAACGGCATAAAGAGGATAACTACATTATTGTTTCAATGGTGCCAGACGCAAATCGAAATGCCAAAATAACACCGACTATTCTCGAAACGATTAAATTCTTTTCACAACAAATAGGAGCAAGTACATTAAGTGTAGCGACATTGGCCGAAATGTACAAACATAAATTTGGCGAATCGTTCTACACTATCAATCACTTACCCCTCGATACTTTTCTGACCCGGCTCGACAATGTATTTGCGGTAGAAAAGATTGATAATGAAAATACACTCGTTACATTAAAGAAACGTAAGAGGATACGCCCATTTAAAATCGTAAAAGGGAACACACCAACACCATACCTAACGCCTGCATACATTAACGGTCAATGTGTGCTGATTCCCGTACCCGGAGATATTTACCCACAAAACGCAAATACCATTCCATGCACCGAAGAAGAGCTAGAGCTCGACAAAAGATACTATGCCGACTACACACACCTTACCTGCGTTAGAACTGCACTAGCTCGACGTCTACAAGAGGAACAACGAGAACAAGCATACTACGAACGTTTGGCAACTATTCCAGAGCTAGATCCATCGATACAATACAGACACTATCCAACAGAGAACCTATACTATTATGAAAACTACCGCGTAACTATTGTTTCGGAAATGTCACAAGTTTGCGAATGGATCGCTAAAAATGTACATGAGTGTGATGTTGTTGGTATCGATACTGAATTTGATTGCGTGAAGTTTGCATACACTGGTGAGCGTGCGTTCACGAGGAGCGTAGATGTGATTACTATTGCGACTAAACAAGCATGTTTGATCATACAAGCGTACAAGGATAAAGAACCAACTGATCCTAAAGAGTTTATAGATTTGTTGTGTGATGCAAAGATCACAAAAGTATTTATGGGCGCTCAACAAGATGTTTCACTTATTGTTTATTGGTTACAGGATCGCTACTCTCAATTTAGCTCAGTAAATAGATTTGTGGAGCATGTGCCACAGGATAGAGCGAGTATGGGATACTTTGATTTGGAATGGTTGGAACATGGACGAGGATTGAGAATTAAATGCAGAAGATATCTTGGATTGAATCTTTTCAAGAATATTGACGCGACATTTTCAAGATGGTCTCGATTAAAATTGGATCCGGTACAGATTCAATACGCAGTAGAAGATGCGTTATGTACATTGTTAATTTACGAGGCGCAGCCAATAAAGAATTGTACAGTTGAATTTACAAAACTGGTTTAGCTATTTTAACCCATCCGAACATGAACAAACGGTAAGAGCAAACGCATCAACGTTAATTTTTCATTTAACGAATAACAAGACGCAAGATAACATAGAATGCGTTGATATCGAGTTTTATAAAAATTGAGAAGAAATATTCAGAGAAGAAAGCTGACATCGTAACAAGTTCCAGCTATTGCGCGCTAGTTTGCTGTTCTTCTTTTGGCAGTCGTGTCAGTTGTCTGGCAAGTTGCACAAAAAACAATGTTCAAGGTCACTTGCTGCGTTATCTTAGTGGTGTTTGCTGCTATTGCAACAAGCGCGAATATACCGTACAAAGCACTTGGTACACCAGTAATTATGGGCCCAGTACTCGAGAAAACATGGACAGTTTTCACACTCTCCATGTCAGGTCTCAATTTAAACCAGATTCCACAAACAGATCGATTATATTTCGGAGTAACACCGTTTATTGGTGATGCAGATCTTTTTGTTTCAGCAACAAAAGAACCAACTGAGTTGGAATGTTCCCACTGCATCATTAACTCCACATCTCCGTACGACGAACTCGTTCACATAAGAAGAAGCAGTCCACTGTGGCCTACCACCGACACACTATACGTTGGTGTGTACGCGTTCACGCAATCCGAGTTCACCTTTAATGTTTGGACAGAGGTTACCAATGGTACTCTTATAGATGGTTACCCACAAGTATCAGCTGTGCAACCAACCAGAGTACAATTTTTCGAATTTAGACCATCGGTAAAACAAAGCGTTTCGATTTCTGTAACACCTCGAGGAGGTGACATGGACATTTTCGTCACAACGAATCCAAACAAGAGACCTGTCGACGCTGCATCGTCGTACTGGTCAAGTACCTCCAGTGGTGCCGATGTTATCGATATTTTGCAATACGATTACCGAGCAGTTGGTCCAGAAGGCAGGTACTACATTGGTGTCAAGGGTTACTCGATGCTTTCCGAATTCACAATTCACGCAACATTAGAACAAAATTATGTTCGTCTAGTCGGCGGTATTCCAATCGCAACACTTGTACCTGCTCGTGGTTTCAAGTATTTCCAATTTAATGTCACACAAGAATATGCCGGTCACTCTATCACGTTTAATAATCAACAAATCAGTGGTGGAGCATACAGCGGAGGAATGTACGTTACTCGTACCGTTTCCAAGGCAAGCCGACCTTCACCACAAAACAACGAATGGAGTAGTTTTGCCACTTCACTAACCATCAAGAACGCTCAAGAAGGTACTTACTATGTCGCTATTTATAGTACCTACCGCTACACGTTCCAAATTACTGTAACAACCCAATACCAATCCATTGAGTTGACTGGTAGCGAAGGAATAGAAGCTTTTGTCGAAGCAGGAGAGTACTTGTACTTCCGTTATGATCATACAAGAGTTAAAGAATCGTTTGCGTTCTATGCAGTGCCAGTTGTCAACAATACCATTGAAATGTATGAATCGTCGACTAACATTCATCCAAGTGAAGAGAAAAGAGATATCAAAGCAGAAAATGTAGATGGATATCGTGTTATTAGTCACGATATGCACAAACCACAATGGTACTATTTATCTGTATACGGTACAGTCGATGCCAATTTCACCATCTCGGTTTTCACCAACTATTCATACTACCACTTAAAGGTTGGTCAACCAAGCGTGTACCGTGACTTGTTAGCAGAGCAACACCAACACTTTATCTATGACGTCACAGATGAAGATATGTTGAATAACACGATGCTTACAATCATGACCTACTCTTATCCTGGATACGTACCCATAGCAGCATCAATTACAAATCGATATCCAACGACATGGAACTCGGAGTGGAGAAGTGGTGATAACCAACAAAGTTACTACACGTACATGTACATTAACACGAACGAGACACGATTTGGATACAACAATCGAAGAATTTACATCTCTGCGTTGTGTATCTACTCTACTAATCGTAACTGTCGCTTTTACATTCAAGTCAATCGTAGAGATGTTCCTATACCCTCGGTACCTATCGAATACACTTCACTAGGAACTCCTGTAGAAGTACAAGGTGTTGGATGGACAAACTTCCGAGTAAGCACTAATCTAGCAGGATTACCAGGTTTCAAGTTGAACGAACACGTGTACTTTGGTCTTACGCCATACACTGGTAACGCCGATCTTTTTGTCTCTCCAGCGACGTATCCAACCTCAAAATTATGCATCAACTGCTTAATCTCTTCTGATTCACCATACGATGACGCTGGATTTGTGAGCAGAAACTCGTACTACTATCCTGGAGATTCTTTCTACGTGAGTATCTTTTCCACTGTACCATCAACGTTTTCGTTCAACGTTTGGGCGACAAAAACAGTTGGCGTGTTGGAAGATGGTTTACCACAAGTAGGCTATTTAGATTACAATCAAATGAGATACTACGAGTTTACCATGCCAGAATCATCACCAGTGACATTCTCAGTTACACCACGTAGTGGTGATGTTAACATTTATGTATCAACAACGGAGAAACAACCAAGAGATACATGGTCTTCAACATGGCGTGGAACTGATTATGGTTATGACGTCGTAGATGTAGAATTCAAAGATCCAAACTACCGTGGTGCAGGTACAAAGTACTACGTCGGTATCAGAGGAAATTCATACAACATGCGGTATACATTATACGCTACACTTCGTAGCTCCTACACACGCATTGTGAATGGTATCTCACTCACTGATCGTGCTACTCCTGGTGTACCACTCGCCGAACACTACAAATATTTTGTATTTGAGCTTACACCACAGTACGCCGGTCAAACGTTAACATTCACATTGACGTCGTTACAAGGTGATCCAAACATGTTTATCAATTTGGGAAATCCTGCCAATAGACCAAGTCCAACAAATTGTCAATGGTGTAGATCAGCATACGGTAGTGATTATCAAATCATTACCAACGCACAACCTGGAAAATACTACATTGCGATCACTACTACGTCAACACCACGTGCTGCTTTCCAACTCACTGCAACTACACAAGAACAATCCATCGAATTGACTGCAAATTTCCCACTATACGCTGCAGTTTTACCTAACGGCTACGCCTACTTTAGGTACCGTCACAAGAACCCTGGAAATGAAATTGTTTCATTTGCTGTACAACCAGTTGACATTGACTCTAGTGTCGAATTGTACATGTCAAGATATGTATTATTACCAAATGAGAACAATCATGAAGATGTTGGTAAGCAAGAAGGTATCAATGGAAAGGTAATCACTCGTGAACGAGATACAAATAGTTACCCATTCTGGTATTACATATCGGTAAAAGGTAACACTGCTGCAAACTTTACCCTTTCGGCGGGAACGAATGCTACGTACACCGATTTACGGAATAACACGTTGTTGAGGTACCAATACTCGTACCGTGATCAATACCGGTACTATACATTCAACGTAGATCCAGAAGATTTACAAAACAACACTTGGGTGTCGTTTAGACTTTCTAGCACGAATAACGTGCAATATACCATGTATGCATCTGTAGAGTTGGCAACACCATCAGCAGATGGTTATACATGGGCTTCTACACTTGGTTCACTCGTACTGAATATTAGTACGTTTGACAACGCCGTTGGCGATAACACAAGATTCTATCTTGGTGTTCATATGAGTGCAAAATCAGCAGGAGATACAAATTATTTCTCCATTACTGCAATTAAGACTCTAGGACCATGGCAACCTAAGCCAACTCGTCCACCAACGACTACTCCTGCCCCAACAACTGCTGCACCACCTACAACGACACCGGCGCCAACTACTGCCACACCTACACCAACTATCACTGCTGTACCAACTCCTACGTCAACAGTGCCTGATATGTGTACAGCACCAGGTGATACAACCAAGTGTTCCTCACATGGTGATTGTATCAACAATGCATGTCGTTGCCAGAAAGGATACGGTGGTCAATTCTGCGAACACTTCAAGTGTACTGACGATTGCTCCAAGCAAGGTACTTGCATTGCTCCATTTGTCTGCTTATGCAGTGGTTTTGCATTTGGTGATCACTGTGAGAACATGGGAGGAAGTATTGATGCCACTCAAACTTCGTTAAAAGATTCTCCTGACAAGTCAGCAGGATCGCAAATTGTGATCACTGGTCAAGGTCTATCTACTTCGTACACTGCTCTTGCTTGTCGCTTCTCTTTGGCAACTCAGTTAACTAAACGCCAATACATAGTTTCTTCTGTTGGCGTGAATGAAACTGCAATCGCTTGTCCAGTTAAAGGTATCCAAGAAAACGATAAATCGTTAATGGATCTTGAGTTGTCGTACACTAACTTTGAAACTGTTATATTTAAGGGCAGTTTCACGTACAGAGCAGAACCAGTTGAACCAAAACGTGAAGAAGGAAATGGTGCGTACGTTGCCAGTGTCGTTTTCAATGTATTGTTGGCAATTGCGTTGGTAGTAGTAATTGCTGCTGGCGTTGGGTATGCAATTTTTATCAGAAAGAGAAAGAACTACGTCACTTTGAATGAAGAAAAGGAAGTCAATCCATTTGGCTCTCCCACTACACAAAATCCAGCTTATGAACATTTATAAAACTAGTGTTCGAAAATTCGTTTAATTAAAATATTGTTTTCCGTAGTTTCTGAACCCTTCCACGTTCATTCCGACACGATCAGCTTCTTTTTCAAAATCTACACCGTTGTCTTTGACTTCACGTAACAATCCAAATGTGATCGCTCTATTTCCGCCTGCACAATGAATAAGAACTGGTTTTGGTGCATTTGACAACTCGGTGACGATGGGATCTCCCAATTCTTTGGTCCATAATTTGGAGTCTGTTCCCGTTGCGTGATGTGAGTATTGAACACCTTCTTTTTTGCAAATATCTGTTTCGTCAACAAATCCGTTCTCCGATGCTGATCGGATGTTGATGACGCTCTTGAAACCCTTTTCTTTGATTTGTTGCACGAGCTCTTCTTCAGTTAATTGACCTGCAGAGTAAATATCGTTGCTGACTTGTTTGACTGATGCCATTTGTTTGGTAAACTAAGAATAATTTTTATAAAACTGCAAACTGATTAGTGACTTTGTTATCGAGCAGTGTAGATAATAAATAAATTCAATTAGGGACTCTTCAATTAATTTGAAAGTAATGTCCAGTTCGTTGTAAGTTTTGCCTCTTCTGAAGTTAGAAAAACCGTATCAACAGGCATGCAGAGTGTCACCACAGCTGATAGACTACGACAACAAGACTTGTGCAAGTATGAAATACTAGATACGCCACCGTAAGATAGCAACATTCACTTACACATGCAGAGAGCCGGCATTTGACCAAATTGCAGAACTTGCCAGCTACATTTGCAAGTGCCCTATTGCATTTAGTATGTAACATTGAAATTCTATTAACATGCAGTTATCTTTGTTGATTATGACGGAAGTAGATCTTATGTCAAATCCGGTGTAGGTCAACATGCCGGTTATAGTATGTTTCACAGTTGCAGAGAAGAGAGTCTTTGCTATCACGCATGTGAAGAAGAAAGCGCAGTTCTCGTTATCAACGATGCTCTCGCTGACAACAAGTACAAAAATATTCCAAGCGTCATCGGTGAACCACATGTTCGATTCTACGCAGGGGCACCTCTTATCACTCCAGATGGATTCAAAATAGGTGCATTATGCGTAATAGACCAAAAACCGAACCAAATCAACACAGAACAGGAGAAGGCGTTACAGTCTCTAGCGAAGCAAGTTGTCTCACAAATGGAGCTTCGGTTGCATATTAACCTGGTAAATGCGCACAATAAAGCGCTAGAGAGATCGAATGACGAGAAAAACAAATTCATAGGTAAGCGATGCACTTGATGTCTAACAAATAGGACTCCTGTCACAAGATATTCGACAACCCATACAAAACATCATGTTCGCGGTAGAAACAATGTTAACCGATACTACTGCCACAATACCCGAAGAGCATAAATACAGACTACAAACGACGCACTCCTCGGCAAAGTTAATGCATCATCTGGTCGATGAACTGTTACATTTAAAAAAGAAAGAGCTACATAACCTACCAGTGACCATAGAGCGCAGATTAACAAATATTATTCCGATTGTACAAACAATCGTTGCAAATAATTCTATGCATGCAGGAAGAAAAAATATTTCCCTGAACATGATGATCGGTACAGACAATACATCTCAAATAACATACTCTACGTGGCTACGTGAGAACGCGTTTCCACTAATCTGTAACATCGATCCACTAAAGATTGAACAAATGTTAAACAACTTGATCACAAACGCCATCAAGTTCTCCTTCCCAAACACAGTCGTCCAAGTTACTGTTGGCACAAAAGAATCGCAAATATACATTTCTGTGCAAGATCATGGTCAAGGTATTCCTGATGACGAAATACCGAAATTGTTTGAACCTTTTTCCAAGATCTCGGTAAAACCGACGCAAGGTGAGACAAGCACAGGGTTAGGTTTAAGTATTGTGAAATCGATAGCTAATTCTCACGGTGGCTCTATCTACGTAAAAAGCAAGTTTGGTGTCGGCACTACATTTACTGTTACTTTACCGGCATCGACAATGCCGAGAGCTCTAGAAGAGAAGAATGTTCAAGTACCTACAATCATGTTTGTAGATGATTCTACCGTATTGCAGAAGCTTGTGCCGTATATGCTCAAAAAGAAAGAATATAATGTGATTGTTTGTAGCGATGGTCTTGAGGCTTTTCAAGAATGGGAACGAAATGGTAACATTAATCTCATTATTATGGATGAAGAGATGCCACGGCAAACTGGTAGTGACACAATTGCAATGATACGAAAACGAGAGGTGGAACTAGGACTAACGCGAACTCCGGTGATAAGTTGTACTGGTGTGCAAGAAAAAGATCAAAACATACTGCTACGAAAAGGGGCAGATAGAGTTTGTACGAAACCTTTTGTTTCTGAACATTTATTACAAATGGTAACAGAATTACTAAAATAATGAAACAACATTTATTACTTTCTGGCTGGTGCGCTTACACCAGTTTGTTCTTGTACCATCGTGTAGAGTGGAGGCATGGCACTAAATACATTGCGAATGGGTGCGTATGGATCAGTAGTTTGACCACCTTTTCCATCACCACTTCCGCCGGTATTCCAAACTGTAATTTGTGGGTTCAAACCTTGAATGGCGTCAGAGTTAATTTCGGCCATTTGTTGGAACAAACCACGTTCCATCATAATGTAGTTTAACAATGTGTTTGGTTCTTTGAGCACTTCAGTGTACTGTGCCAAAGCTTTCTTTCTTGAATCGGCAAGAACTTTAATGCCTTCTGCTTCTTTTTGTTTTTCGTACAATTTAGCATCGGCCATTCTTACATTCGAGTAGAAACTGGCGTCGGCATTCTTTTGTACAATTTCTGCTTGAATAGCAGCATCAACACCTTGTTTGGCACGTAATTCTTCCAAACGTTTTCCTTGTCTTACTTCTTCAACAATTCTACTTTGTTCCAACTCAACTTTGATAACTTCTTGTGCTTGTTCTGTTTGACGCAACTTTATTTTTGTTTCATATTGAATCATGTTCAATTGTAAGCTGGTGTTACTGTCAAGAATCTTTGTTCGTTGTTCGTTTTCGGCGACAATTGCACGAGCGTTAATCATGGCAGTATTCACACGAGTATTAGCTTCACGATCTACTTGACCTACAGTACCACGATTGTTTGCGTCGGCAATGGCAATCTTTGCATCGTTCTCGGCACCTGATCTTGTTTTTTGTCTCAAGTAGGAGAAGTATTCACTACCTTGAGTGTCTTCCAACTCACGAATATTTGAGGATTTGATTTTGAGGCCGAACTGATCCAACTCTTGTTGGATGGCATCGGTCACGCGTTTTTTGAATAGTGTTCTGTCTTTGAAAATTTCTTCCAACGTCATAGACGCACACGCGCCTCTCATTTCACCTTCAATCATACCTTTAATGGTTTTGACTTGGATTTCGATTGGTGAATCTCCGAAAAAGGTTGCATAACGTTGCATGTTGATGTAATTCTCGCTGCCTTCTTCCATACTTCCACCGACCTCAACGTTTGGACCAATGGTCATGACACCAGGAACTAGTTGTTAGAATGTATACGAACACATACGCTGGAAGACGAGTTTTTCGGCACTCATGGCTTGGATTGCGAACTCATAGTTTTGTGGCGTAATATCCATACGATTCGAAACTTGACCAGGCTTCTTCAACGCTGCCTTGCGAATGAGGACTGTTTTGATGCCCAACCCGGTTAAAACAACAAATTCTTGAGGTCTTGCGACTTCATATCTACACAAGTGAATACATGAGAACAACACTTACGAAAAGCTCCACTTGGCACCCATTGTACCTCTGCTTGACGAACTTTGTTGGATGTCTCTAAGACGTTTCGGATTTTGAGATTAACGGCTGGTCTGTCAAACGTCACTCGTCAAGTAACTTGGAACAATGCAATTCTTTAGTCCGGTCGAGAACAATACTTAGATCTTTTTATGTAGGTAGGAGTACGTTTCTAACTGGCGCTGTTTCTTGTGTTTGTAACCGGAGACTTGATACCCTTTGTCGTCTTCATCAATGATACTAGCAAAAGCGGTGTTCATAGGTGTGACAATAACTAGTTCTCTGTTGTTTTCTGGCCCGAAATTTACAGCTGGGAAGTACATCTTCTTATTCTTATCTGAAACTATGGACACAAGAACAACGTTTTCTGGTTGTACATCTTCCCACATTTCTACAACATCTTCTTTTAGGTCAGCTTTCTTTTCGATTTTCAATGATGGATCTTTAATTTTCGAAACTTTTACTACCCACTCGTGTGGATACGATGCTCCTGCTTGTTGTTTCATCACATCTTTCGCGTATGGTATCCCAACTGTAATTAGAGCGACTACTGCTACTAGAGAAGCGATGATCGTTACTGCAGAAACCATGTTTGCACGTGTTTATATTACAAGTGTCTAGTTGACTTCAACATAAAAGTTGAACGCAAATGGACTTTGCGAGACCTCTGCGGATAACAGACCACAAAACATGTACAAAAATTGCTAAAATGACGCGCGAACACGATTTGGATACAGTTTTGATAACTTATATTATGTACAATCTTTATGAGCCACCAACAAAAATTAAAATAACAATTGGCGAGTCTGAGCACTATGCTACGGTCTGTCACATCCAACAATCTGTTACTATCAATCGCATACAAGATGCGTCACTTTATCAACCACTAATGATTCCAATATGGAAAAATGCAACGTTTGAGAACATGCTAGGCAATATAATGCAATTCAACGCAACTAGATGTATGGATGAACTTCGAAATCGCGTCGAGAAAGAGATTCTATCAGTCAGACCGTTTAATCAACTCTCTAAACGTGACCTTATGCAAATACCAGTTACGCATCTTCGTCATTCCACTCATCTAAACTCTGCACAGAAAATACTCGCCAATGGTCAAGTAACCTTCCTAGGAAATCCAAGAGAACTTCGTTCCAAGACATTTGTATGTTTACCAGAAAGAGAATACATTTGGTTCTCCGCTGTACCTGGTTGCATCGCACCAAGAAAATACTCAAATGCAAAACTAGATGCTTGGGAGATCAAAGGGAGTCATTACGGACCATACACGTTTACTATTAGCATTGAAAAATGTTTTTCAAATTTTGGAAGCGGAAAGCAACTACATTTTTTCGGAATAGGATCAAAAGATTCGCAATATGCGAAAGAACATACTCACATGGTATTAGTGACTACAGAACCAGATGTGTACAAACATGCGTTACCTAGTTTCGACATTACAGCAAAAGGTTTGCCAATCGAGAGAACGATTACTGGAGAGTACGTTTGGAATTGTAGAACACCAACACCAAACTATTGGGATAATTTGGAAATTGTATTTGACACGCCGTGCATGCAATTTGCAAGAGATGAGGTAGATATAACAGTCAACGCGCACGCAGAGTTTTGTTATCCAAGATATCATCGATCCGAGAAGGCTAATGATGGTTTGAACTGTCCTGATGCTAATAACGTGACAACGTGTTCACAAATACTACAAGGACTGCTCACTGGTGTGAGTACACCGACCAAGCGAAAAGCGATACGAATGGGGAATGTAGAGGAGTCTCCGAAAAAGAAACATCGAACAGAAATTGATATTATCGTTATTGATTAAAGTTACATGTTATCTACGCGATGTTCTGGGTTTTGTCGAACCATTCGAGCAAACATTGGTAAAATGATTTGTTCTTGTATGCTATAGTCCAACTCTACAAGTACAGTGACTTCTCTTTCTATCAATTCGATTGGAGATTTAACATTTTTGACAATTTCTCTCAATCCGTAATAGTCTAGCGTTTTTCTGTTCCCTATAATGTAGTTGTCAAACACTAAGGTAGCTAGTTGTTCACATTCACGGAATGTGTCATTTGTGCTTTTTCTTAGCTGTATAATTTGTTTGATGGCGTAGTACAAGACGATAGAATCTGTTTCGAGCTCTGTACCAGCGTGATCAACAAGTTTCCGCATTGAGAAGGGTTGATTCTCGGCAACAGTAAATTGTTTCCTAATCTTCTCGTCAACTACACTTCTTTGCTTGTAGTAGAATACATAATACAGCGCAGGTACTACAGATCTCGTACAGATATTCAACGTGATAGTAACCATGAAAGAGATGAGTGGGATATGTTCTTTTAGTAGTGCATCAGAGTGATAGCCAACTGTCATGTATAGTACAACAGCAATGGCTATACCAACTGCTGTGTTTCCATTCTTCATCCATGCTTCCAAACGAAACGAAAAAATTCCAAGAGATCCATAATTTTGAGCAAAATACACAATTGGTACAGTGAAGCTTATCAAAGAGATGGACATGCCACATTCAGACACGTTCGGATAACCACTCTTTCTGAAATTGCAAGGCGACAAATCAGTAATTGGAATGTCAGTGAAGAGGAATATTGTTACAGCTCCGGCAAAGTAAAAACAGATAGCGGAAACTAGAGCGCCAGTTTTGGAGTCCCAAAAGTTTTTTTTGCCAAGTGTGTTCTTCGAAATGTCGTTATGTGACAATATGGACGCTGCTATTTTCGCAAAATTCTTCTCTTCTTGCGCTTTCCACTTGAGAATAATCATCTATATTATTAGCCAAGAGAGATTTGCGAACCTGCAAGAAAAGGATGTATCTGACTAAACTAGAGATAACAATAACACTATTTGAGAGAAAACATGGGTCTGTTTCCTGTTGGTACATGTCCAACCGAATAAAAAACAGTTGTATCAAAATTTCGACGATAACTAAATAGTAATTGGTACTTCGTAGTGGTTGTTTGTTTCTGAGCAGAAATACTGTGCAAAGACCGAACGATGCCACTACAACTCCCCATATCATAAATAAGGATGCCAATTTTTCTGGTACTAGGACTGGTTTCGTAAACCCGAGTTGTACAGGAGAAGCATCTAAATTGTTAGCACATTTGGCGAATTTTACCGGAGCAAGACTTTGTGTTTGAATCACACGTTGCCGGAAAAACACAATAATGATATCGGTACGCGTCTGCGTAACAAAGTTGGTCTGTGGAGTTTACGTTTTTTAAATGTGCAAGTGGCACGTCTGTTTGATAGCCAGTGCTTGCTCTCACTGACAATGAAAGAGCTATAAACAGTAACACTATGCTTTCAACTATCCGCATGGCTCTGTTAAATTTTGTTTATGCGTGAAGAGTTTTCACTCTTACAAACGCGAAACAATGTTGATAGGAAGACTGGAGTAAGATTTGGAAACAAGGAACCAAACAAAAGCAATTTACTCACTTTTCTCTAGTCTTTCTTGAATTACTAGCTTGTTCTCCAAGAAAATATGTTGCTTGC
>JAESGV010000204.1_pt1 | contig 33110 bp, 30 predicted proteins | sample 9269781 | NCBI WGS metagenome assembly JAESGV01 (sample SAMN15741586, study PRJNA653496) | algae metagenome | isolation source: Tildeniella torsiva UHER 1998/13D and co-occurring heterotrophs from... | place: Slovakia: Slovak Paradise National Park, Hrabusice, Kosice Region | collected 2000-01-01
TTGTCCATAGAGTCTGGCGAGAATTCCATGGGATCTTTAAAGTTGCGTAGCAAGTACAACATTCTAATACTTCTGCTGGTGTAGTCCTTGAGAGCTTCTGCGATTGTAATAAAGTTCTTCTCGCTCTTGCTCATCTTTCTTCCAGAAATGTGCAAGTGACCAGTGTGCAAGAAGTAGTTAACCCATTGATGGTGGCAGAAGTGAGCTTCAGATTGTGCCAACTCGTTGTCATGATGTGGGAAACGAAGATCAACACCTCCACAATGGATGTCCATAGTGTGATGCTTGAACACTTCAGAGGCCATTGCACTGCACTCAATGTGCCAACCTGGACGACCCTTACCCCATGGACTGTCATACTCTGGTTCTCCAACGTGTGACTTTTTCCACAATGCAAAGTCCTTGCTTGAGCGTCTGTTAAAGGTTTGTGTAGATGATTTTGCTGCCCATTCTCCCTCACCTTCTGCTGCTTTTTCGACATCTTCTGTGGACCATGGTTCCAACTTTCCGTATGGATGTTTGGCATCAATAAACGCTTTGGTGTCAAAATAGACAGATCCATCTGACTCGTACGCGAAACCGTTTTTGATGATCTTATCGATAAAAGCAATGATTTCTGGTACATATTCTGTTACGCGAGTGATCATAGTTGGTGGTCTGACGTTCAACGCACGCATATCTTCCCAGAATAGTCTTTCAAAATGTCTTGGTACTAGGGTGTTAAATATTGGAACACGAAACATACCTCCTATGAAATCTGGTTCTGCCAGTTTTGTTGATGTGAGGCTTTGTAGTTTTTGTCTTAGAGCTACGATTTGTTGCAGTGTGAGTTGTTTTTCCTTATTTGTTTCTTTTCTATCGGTTTCAATAGCAGTCAAAGTTTCCGCAACAAAGTCTTTCAACGCTTGTGACTGTGGATGTTAGCGTGGTGATGATTTTTTTACCTGTTCTGCGTTTTGTTGAACTATTTTAATGTTTGCTATCAAATTCTCTCTGTTTGCTTTTTTGATAATTTTGTCGTCGATATCGGTTATGTTTTCTTCATAAAATACGTCATACTTGAAATAGTCCTCCAAAATGCGACGGACAATATCGAATCCAACATAAGTTCTTCCGTGACCCATGTGAGCGACGTCATATACTGTAGGACCACAAGTATACCATGTGACGGTATTTCCGTCTACATCAATTGGAATAAATGCGTCCTTGTTGTGTGTGAGACTGTTATACATTTTAAGTCCCGTTTTTGGTGTTCCTGTTGGCTTGTGCCATGTGGGAAGTTTGTCACTCATTTCTATTGTTTGTCGTCTAACTTGTAATGTTGTCGAAACTGTTTTACACAATAATCGAGTTGTGTTTGTTGACTTCTTGAAAAAGTTAAGCATGTGCGTCAACGATCAACTCGTGCAATTGTAAGGTGCATCTGCGAAAACGAGCTCGAATAAAGCAACTTATTGGTATTCTGAGATATTAATCTCTTCATTTGAACACATCTACGGTTGGGTAAGGATTTAATTTGTAATCGTTCAAAGAGCTAAGCATGGCAACAACAGAAGCAGGGTCTATTCCTCCTTCTGAAAGTAGTCTACCAGCAAACGAAAACTCACAAAACGGAGGACATCAGAAAAAATCTGTTGCGGATAGCTTGCGAAAGCAGTCCATTTCAAAATTAGATAAGTCTGAAACAAAAAGTCCCAGCCCAAAGCGAGCTATAAGTATACGAGGATTCAACGCTGCAGAGACTGATGCACGACCTGTAAATACGCCAACATCGATTGAAGCCTGTAAGCGAGTTGGAGTACTGCCAGAAGAACTTGTTAAGCGTGACCCTAGCGCCTATAAAGTTGTTGGAATGGACAAAGAGGGACTCAATCTAAAATACCAACTCGTTGAAAAACTTCGTGCCGAGAAATTAAAAGAAGTAGAAAAAGTGCACTCGAAATTAAGCAACACACAGCTTCATTTAAAACAAAATGCTAAGAAATCGAAAGTCGGAGACGTAATCGAACAAGAGGTAGAAAAAATTGAAAAATATCAAGAAAAAAGAAAAGCAGAAGTAGCTAAGATAATCATGCAAGAGATGCAACGACAAAGTAGAGAACAAGAGATATTACAGAGGTTGGAAGATCGAGAAAAAGAGTTACATGCTACACGCGAAGCACATAGAGCTCAACAAGAATTGAAATACGCTCAACATCGATCTAAGGTAGAGATGCGTTTGAATCAGGCAGTAGAACAGCAACAGCGAATGAAAGAAGAGCAGTTGAGAGAATACGAATTGAAGCATCAGCAATTTGAGGAAAAGCAAATAGCATTTGAACAAAAACGAGAAGAGAAGATTAAACAAAACCATGCCAAAGCAGTAGAAAAATTCCAAACGATACAGAAGAAGCAAGAAAAGATGCGAGAATTAGAAGAACACAAACGAGACTCAAATATGGAAAAAGAAAAACAAGCACAGGAGCGTCTGCGTCAAATAAAAGAGGAACGAGAACGAGAAGAGAATAGAAAACACGATTTACAAATGGAAAGACAGATAAAACGTCAGCAACAACAGGAAGACCTACGGAAAGAAGAACAGAGAAGAATAGACGAAATGCTTCTACGACAACAGAAAGAAGATGAAGCGCTACAAGAAGCACTCCGAGAAAGAAAGGGTGACATTGCCCGGAAAGCATTAGCACAAAAACCAGCCACTGAAGAGAAGATGGATCGAATGGAACGAGCAAGGCGAGTGGAGTTGTTCAATCAAGAACAAACTATGAAGCGACTCGAGAACAGCATGGAACGAGTTGATCACATGCGACACGATAAAGAGGAACTACTGAATAGACGTCAGCATATGAGAGCCGAGCACCAACATCAAAGTACGTTTCGCACTGCTCTTCTAACATTTTAGAATTAATAGTCAACGATTACCTGTACAAACTAAAAACGCAGGACAAGAAAGCAAAGATTCCAGAGTTTCTAGACTTTGAGCGGTACTCTGGCCAAGATGCAAATGGGCGGAAATCGTCACTTGCAAACAATCTAAATCACACTTTGTCGCATACAGAACTTCCAAAGCGGAGTAAGAGTGTAATGGAGAATACAGTCAAACGACCGCAAGCACCACTACCCGCACTTTTAAAACATAACCCTTTGTAAAACAGTTTATCTCTTACATAATCTTCATTGTCAGTATTTGAAAGTTGCGACTTACGTAGCAGCAAAATCGTCATAGTTAACTTTTCCATCGCCATCATTATCTGCATCTTTGATCATTTGGTCGAGTTGGTCATCAGTGAAATTATCTCCCAAGCTACTAAGTATGTTTCTTAATTCTATTGTTGAGATGAAACCATCGTTGTTCTTATCGAAAACACGGAACGCGTCTTGTAATTCTATGGGTTAGCATTTAGAAAAATATCGTACCTTCTTCTGTGTTCTGGTGGTACAGTTTTGGTGCAAGTATGCCAATAAAAGTATTCAAATCTATACTACGACGGTTAATGACTGTGTGGTAACGTACGCAACATCACTCTCTTTTTCGTTTTCATATGTTTCTTCTGGAGCGATGCCATCTTTGTGGAGTTGTACATGTACCATTTCTGCTAGTTCTGAAGTTGTTGGGTTGAATCCAAGGTTTGAGAGTACTGTGCCAAACTCTTCTACACTTATTTTGCCATCACCATCTTGGCTAAAAAAGTAAGAACATTTTTTAGTGCATACTCGAATAGAGCAAATGCGTCTTTTAGTTCGTTGATTTGTTGTGTCGATAGTTTTTCTCTGTACAAGTTAATACTGTTCTGCACTGTACCTAGAGGTAGCAACAAACGCCATGTCTTATTTTTTTGACGTTAACATGTTTGTCAAACTCCACTTACAATACAGTACTTCAACGCGTGCAGAGGTTGTTAGAATTATATCTAGTGTTTCTAGCTAGCTTGATGTCTTTTCCTTGTGAATTTTACCTTGCAACACAAGTGCATCAGTTGACAGTAAATAAACATGTCAGAGGGAAGTAAGCCGCAGAGAGCAAAACGCAACAACTATCGTAAAAATCTATACTTTACAGACGAAGAGCTTTCTGATCTTCGCTCAACAGATGATAAGGTATTTGATGCATGTTTGACAAGACTTTCAATGGAACATAAACGATATATATTGGTTGGGATTATCAAAGTTAAATCAGAATACAAAGCAACCATGACAAACGAAGAACTTTTGGAAAGACGATTAGAGATGAGATGACAAAAGAAGAAGTTTATAAAAAGCAAGTGCAGAAAAGAGCCAAAGTATTGAGACTCAAGAATCCAACAACTAATGCTGCTCTTTCACCTCTATCCTCAACAAGTACTTCCACAGGGCTTTCTGATTTTAGTAGCACTACCGCTTCGAGCGACCAACCTGCCAAGCGTTTGTTTTACAACAAAAAAGAATGCAGAGTGGTGTTCAATCTTGCGGATGTGTTTGGAAAACGTGTTTGGAGAAAAAGAAATAGTACTTAACGCCTTTTCGTTCGCTCCTGATATCCCAAATTCAGATGAAGTTATGGCTGCCTTTGTTTACTCGTTCATCAGTTTTATCAGTAACAAATTGGCACAAGGCCTGGACATTTTAACGGCTTTGCAGGAACCATACAGTTCTCATGAACACGAAGAGATTTTGGAACGTTTGAGAGCATGGAAAAACACTTCGCGTGCAAAACGAGGACGTTTCAAGCTTGCGGCACCGTTTTCACAATTAATTCCAAATCTTTGCCCAGGATCGAACACTATTGGTGTTATTTAGCCAAAGAAAGAAATTCATTTTCTTGACTTCACACTTGAGGTAACGTGTTAGGTAATATACTAACAATGCAGTACATGATTGAGTTTTTGGGCCAGTTATTATTATATCTGCACGAACAGAATTTTCTTAAGGATTGCTTGAGTAATTGTACTGTATCGTACTCAGATCGTACTTTAGATGTAGAGGTACTAGACCCAGACGTACTGGATCGCATTAGAAGTTTGGAACCTTCTCCAGCAGATGAACAAGAGGAAGAAATAAATGACTTGAAGAACGCACCCATTCCTCTTTATTTCAGTATGGATGGAGAAAAAAAACTGGCATCCTTTGTATCACTTCTTGTACTCAAATCAATAGTAATTATTATGCACATAGACTAACTATTTAGGAACCTGACTTGAAAAAGTTCTAAGAGTGGCTCTTTTCAGCACAACGCGAGTTTACTGAGGTTGATGTCAAAAGATCACAAATAACTGGCATAGACAGTTTCTGGGGAGATTTACAAAACGATGAAATCCCACTTTCACAATTGCGCACAGAATGGCCGCTAAAGATTCCCAACAAATACTTAAAAGCTATTTGTGTAGTTTTCTCACAGATGGTACCTGCTGGACAATTGCCAACGCTTGATAATAATATGCAAGATGCAAAAATTCAAGAAAAGGAATAAACAACGCATGAGAAGCAAAGGTTAATTGCACATAACCTAATCGCTGCGTAAGTATGATATGTAAGTACTAATAAAATAGGATCAACAAAATTCATAACAGCAAAGTTTTCACCAATGTAAAGTTTTTAATAACAGTAAGTGATAAATATTGAAGTATTAAAGCATTTAGACAGCCAAGTTTGCTAGCATTAGAACACAAACACAGAAGAGAATCGTACAAGCAGGTTTGATGAAACAAAAAAAGGCAGAAGATTTGGTTATTTTATACCAAGTTAATACCAGTAACAACAAAATTGTGAATAACTTCATACATGAAGGTATGCATACAACACATACTTTTACATTTAGTTAATACAAACAAAGATGTTTTATATATTATGATCGCTGATAAAGCTCACTACGGTCTTACCCTCAATGATAAAAAAGGCGGTGCAAACAACAAGTATATCAACCATCCAGAGTTGGTTAACAACAATATCAACTTTGTTTTGATAGTAGTCAGTGCCACGTCATACAATACATTTTCATGTAATTCAAAGATATATAAGGTTTATAGTAGTTTGGTTATTTAAAATAATGGTGTTTAAAAGGCCATTAAGAAGTTAAAAGGTAAGATTTATACATGTTTTAACGTAAAAATAAGCAATAGAGATCCTTTAAATAAGGTAGCAACATGTTCAGTTAGATATATCAATAACCAACGACACATAATAAAGTATAACTATGATGCTTTTGCAGAAGCTGTTAAAAAGCAAGGATACAAAGAAATGTATACTATTCATTGGACACCATCACAGATAACAATTATTGATATTATTAACAATTTTAAACTTCAAAATACAAAAGTTTTAACTGGTACTTGAATAATAGTTTTTCTGTAAAAGATTTCCAAAATCCATATATTTGACATGATGGATACTACAGTAAATTTAAAAAACTATGCAAAAGTATTTTGCAAAAGGCCAAGAGAAATGCTAGAAACTTCATAATGTTGATGATAAGGCTAAAAATAATAAACTCAAAGAGATTAATGACATTTGTTTAGCAATAGACAATTTGTTCAGTTTACTTTTGCATAGGTTTGCCAGTGAGCCAGACGCTGTCAAAAGGATTTTAAATGGTATGATAATGCTTGAAAAGAACAATAAAATTAAAAGAATACGCAACATATTTGTGGTATTGGCAGGTGGAATAGAGAATATATCAGAATTGGTTCCAAACATAACTATCAAGAAGTTGCAAGAGATTTTTGACTTAAAGACAGATAAGATAGCTATAATGGACAAAATTGTCAAGTTGTGCATTTAGCAGCCTAGTAAGACTGATACTTGTAAGAATATTCATGTTTACTAATAATGATAGTTATTAAAAATCTCATTAGTCATAGTTGGCATGATACAACAAAGATAAGACAAAAGCCTGGAAGTATGAAGGTTATTCATGTTGGAAGTTCTGCCAATGGTGCTTGTTTTAAAAACTATGTGCAAACAATTCGTTACTACTGCAGATAGAGCAATAGATTTGAAATTTTTGCTGATTTTGGTTTTAAGCCAGAGATCAAAGTTGCAGACTATTTCAGAGACCACTTGATTAAGTTAAACAATGAATTCAAAGACGAAGTGTACAAAAACAAAAAGCTAATGTATGAGAACTATGCCAATTTACCATGCATTTTTCTGTTATGTGAAAAAAGTCGCATGGGTGACACCTTCCTGCAATCGTTCAACTGCATAGACTTAAGAGCACGTAGAAACAACACAGTACCGTTTTTGACAGGATTTGTTCAAGAGCTTGGATGTTTGTGCAGGTATGAAAGACCAGAGTATTAACTCCCAGTGGCACTTGTTGGTGACAAAGTATACACAAAACTCAAGAGAAGTTACCACTTAGCAACCTCAGGACTAGCAGTAGACGAATAGTAAGTCATTTATATATCTAATAACAAACAAGTCTTACTGAAAATGCTTCCTGCAGAAAGTCTACCACAAAAGAAGGGCTTTTGTTTTATTGTAGACAATATACAAGTAGCAGTCCTAAGGGCTATGACCACAGTAACTACACAAAGATCAACAATAGAATTGTACTGTATGCAGAGCCTCAAATTGGAAAAACAGGAGCATACATCTATCTGTTGCAGGAATTACACAACAGGACTGGCTTTTCATCTCAAGTTGAACTGTTCAACATGGAAGAAGACGATACACTCATAAATACAAGCTATGTAGACGCAAAAGAGTTTGAGCTACCATATCACAAGAATATTGCGAGCTGTTTGAAAGAGTTCCAAGAAACCAAACAAATTGTAAGTACAACTACAAATGTTTAACAATCTAGTCAAAATCCAAATGAACGCAATCATTGAACATTGGAGAGACCAACAAGTAGTTAATTTCAAGGGACCAAAGCCAGTACGCGATTCCGATATCATCGTTGAGGAGTACACGTACAAGGTGAATGAAATGTTCAAGCCGTTGTTCCAAGAGATTGTCAACTATGATGGTTACTTTACCACACTCGACGACAAACTCTCAAGTGATCGTTTCGTGTTAAAGAACTCTACTCATGTTTGGAACGATTACTCTTTGCAAACCAAAGATAAAGTTCTAGCCATGAAACAGTTCAAGGAAGCTTTTCAACTGCATACAAAAGAGTTGGACAACGCTGAAGATTTCAAGTGCAAAACGAGCGCCGAAAACACTTGTAGAACATATGCAAACTCTGGCTGTTCAACGTATAACCTCGAGTACGCGGAATGCCCTGCTGGCAAAGGAGAGATGAAACACAAGTTCTAATTAGCATTCCAAACGACAAACGCGACTGGTTTATCATCAACAACAACACTGTTACAAGTTTGAAACGCGATTTTGAGAATGTACAAAATGCGATCAAATATTGCATTTTTGTTCCTTCTCATAACAGACCTACACGAGCTCGTCTCGAGTATGAGACCATGGGAAGTTCTACCGATCTTCAATATCGTCAAATTATCGTGGTTCAACCCAATGGAGATGATGGTGAGGGAGACTTCTTCAACTACCAAAGCGAGTGGGGAAATAGAAAAGTTATTATCTGTCTTCCAAAGGTGAACATTGCTGGAGTACACGTCAAAGAAGGTGCTGTTGGTTTCGCGAGAAATCAAATTCAGCATATTGCCAATTTCTTCAAACTCCCTGCTATTTTCATGCTCGATGACAATATACTCTTTTTTCCACAAATTCCATCCTGGAGTAGGACTCAAGAGATGCTCCATGGTAGACTTTTTAAAAACACATGAGCGATTACTAGAAGCATCGAACAAAACAATCGGAAACACACTCAATATTGTTAACAAGCACAAGAAGACAATACCTACCGAGTTTATTTCTCCTACTGACAATGTAGCAGAATACACTGGAATCAGCCATAATGGTGCTCCATTCTCCAAGATTGCCATGATTGGATCGAACAAGAACTATTATTACCATATTTCGAACGCTAACGGACCAAAAAATCCGTTTGACGTTACCCATGTGTACTCTGCTTATCTGGTAAACATGCAATCCACGTACTACGATAGAGCAATGAAAGGTGAAGAAAGAATACTATTCCCTGCGAGAGCGTTCATAGAAGATATCGAATTCTGTCGAGCATGTATCGAGAACAATCTTCTCGTGATCAAAGCAAATACAATTTATCACCACAAGACTTCTTTCTTGGTACCAAGATCTGCTGTAGAAAATGCGAAGAGTACAGTACCAGGTATTGTAGAGTGGACAAAAGATACTCTGTACAAGTGTCATGAGGTAGACGACGACGACGACGTGGACATGGACGAACAGAAAAAGAAAATAGAAGAATTTGCATCAATTATCGCGCTGGGAAAGCAAAAGGGTTGGATTTTGGAGAAAAATGCTATTGACAATCTACGAGATTCGAGAGCACGCAATCTACGTGAACTCAAGCAAGAAACTTCATCAGAGAAATATGCGTACATAATTGGAGACAATAGAGTCGTTGACCCTCTTCACCACATACAAGAAAAATTAAGCACGGTTCCCAGTCAAAAGAAAGTGTTATTGATTTTGGAAGCAGCCTGCGTTTTTGGTGGAAGTTCGGACGTTTCGCATGCAATTCTGGAACAACAAATCAAAAGATCAATAACTGTTTGGAACACTTTCAGGCAAGATGCAGGAGATGGTTATTTCATCGTTGTTGAAGCTCTTGCGTAAGCTTTCCTACCTTACTCGCAGCAAGAAATAAAGAAAGAGTAGTTCATTAGTTGAATTTGTATTTATATTATATACATGTTGCGTTTAGAATAACATTCTCAACATGTTGCTTGAGCCTTCCTCAATACCATATACATGCTTTCCTTCCTTGTACGCAGTTACGTTAGAGAGACGAGCGTTCATAATGTAGTCTCTGTTGTCTCCCTTGAGTTCTCTATCTTGCAAGTGGAATGAATCACCTCCGTCCCACTTCATCAATCTACCATCTTGACTTACACCGTAAACAGCGTTATCGAGTGCTACAGAGATGTCACGAAGCTTCATGTTCATTGGAACCCATGAGTCGTTGAACCATCTGAAGGCAGATCCTTGTTGATCAAGACCCCATACTTCAGTACGTCTCAATAGACGACCGCCAGTGGAGATCTTGCGAAGCTTGATAGCTCCAAGTCTTTCCCATGTGTTGTTGCTTCCGAATCTAGCGAGCTTGAGGAACAATGGTTGACCTGATTCGTCAATACCATAGATCTTTCTCTTGCTCATAGCTGAGATAGATTGGAGTCTGTTGACGTCGTTGGGTAGTAGAGCTTCGAACTTGCCAGCATGATACTTCCAGAGAGATCCGTCCATACCGATACCAAAGATCGTTCCACCACGAGCAACAGAGATGTCTTTTAAGCGGAAACCTCCGACGTCCATTGGTGTCCATTGTTGCTCACCAACTCTTCCAGAGAGATGGTACAATTCACCAGCGTTGGTAAGACCGTAGATAAAGTTCTTTCCGGAGCATGATACTGCCTTGAGCAAGTTAGATCCAGTGGAGCCTTGAGTTTGTGGGAATTGACTGCGAGCAAAGGTTTGGAAACGTCCAGTGTCGCTGGAGTAGTTTTGCTCACGACGCCATTGAGAGTTGTGGATTCCTTGTTGTTGGAGTGTAGCTTGTTGGGTGAGTCCTTGTTGTTGAACTATACCAGTGCTATGGACTTCACGAACGATAGTTGGTTCATGAACCTTGCGAACGACTGGGTGAAGGACTTCTTGGACTACTTGTTGTTCACGTACTTCAGTGATGACTGGTTGGACGTGTCTTTCGATGTTTTCTTGTCTGATCACTTGTGAAACAGTCTCGCCTTCACGGAATTGTTGAACAGTTTGTTGGTTTTGTACCTTTGGTGCACCTTGTAAGCGAAGGCTTTCCAATCTCAAACGTTCTTGTTCACCGAGTTCACGGTTACCAACTTCTTGGAAGACAGTCTCTGCACGGCTTTGTTGTAGTAGTGGTGCTTGTTGTACTTGTTGTACGACTGGTTGTTTTTCGATTTCGATAATCTTTTGTTGATGAACTTCTTGTACAACTTGCTTGTGATGTACTTCGACGTTCTTCTTTTCGATAACGTTTTGGAGAATTGGCTTTTCCATTACGTTAGTGACAATTGCATCCTTGACAATTGCTCCAGGTGCTTGGTTCAATGGAGCAGTCTTGGTTGGAACTGCTTGAGTAGTAGTTGTTACGGTGGTTTGTTGTTGTGCAACGTTTGGCACTACACCATGTTCAGTAGTGTGTGCTGTCTCTGTGTGCTTTCCGAATACCATGTTGCTTGTTGTTGTTGTTTCTGTTTTTTTGTTTGATCGGTCTGTTCGTGGCGATAACTATTTATTTTCTCTCCAGTTCAAAATTAACATGGAAAATCTAATTATAGTATGCAGATGTATTTACTCTGCGTGGAATTTTTCTAGGTTCTACTTGCGATACTATGAACGATTCACCAAGTTGTAAGAACTTTGTTTAATTGCTCTTGTATGTACAAAATGATTTTTCGAAATAGCATTTAACCGATAAATGGACTTGAAACAACAGGCGTTTTCTGTAACCAGCGGGAATAGAACTAGTGAGTTGGTGAAAGTGTCGATTTAGTCAGATTCTCACAATAGCCTTACTCGTAAGTCATACAGTTTTTTTGAAAAATACGATCACATGTGTAATGCAAAACGTGGTGCAAGCACAAAAAACGTTCTTCATAATATAAGTAAAACTTTGCTTGGTCAACCATGTGAATAATTACAAACAGGTTTATTTTGACTCTACATTTGTACGCTTAGTTCTGCGTCCTGTGTTTGATCTTGGTTGCTTTCTTCTCATCTGTTGCTCTTCTTGAGCTTTGTTTTTCAGCATCAAGTTCAACATGTTACTTTGTGGAACTGTTGGGTTTACTCTTCTGTTTACTCGTACCTTTCGCTTTTGATCCATGTCCCAGACAGCATATACGTATACATCATAAGGCATGATATCGTAGTTGATGTCCATATCAATTAGTATCTCTTTCATGACTGTCAAATTGATATTGGGTCTTGCAGTGTTCCAAACTAAGTTGAGTTCTTCAATGTTGCGGCCTTCTTCATCGTGGTGCTCTTCTGTTTGTTGTTGAACAACATTGTTCTTGTCTACAGAACTAATAGAATCAGGTGCAGGTGAGAACTGACTCATCACATTGCAATTAATTTCTACGCAGTACTTGGGTACAAAGATAGTAAACGATCTTCTGCCGAGTGAAACGACGACAGCTTCTGTACGTTCAACTTGCTTTGGTAGTTGTGGTAGAAGGTAGAAAGATAAATACGCTCTCTGAGCGTTTTCTTGGGCTGTTTTAGCACGATAGGCTTGGTCGTTTAGGTGTAGCGCTACCATGGAGAGCTCTCCTCCATGCAACTTTGGTTTTTCGTTCTTCAGCATTGCCAAAATCATACGATGCACAACAACGTCGGCGTAACGACGAATAGGTGATGTGAAGTGAGTGTAATGGAGCATATTCAAAGCGAAATGGAGAGTATATGTCTCTAATTCACTGTCTCCTCTTCTGACATATTTTGCGAGTTGCATTTCACGCATTAGGCAATGTTGAGCAGTTTGCATGGAAGTTGTTCCAAACCGTTTTGCAAAATCGACAACATCGTTCATCACATGTTGGACTGGAACTGTGCTCTCGGGAGCAACTGCTTCCAAGATACGGACGACCATTGGGTCATCTTCTGCTACCTTGTGCGTCTTCACAAATGAGTTTGTGAGCTTGGTGATTGTGTTTGTCCACTTCTCACGATCAGGACTTGGGTGGTTTCTCAATAATGCATCTTCTGGGAAGTGCTTTACTAATGCACGAGCAGCGAGTTGATTGGCAACTAACATGAACTCTTCAACGAGTTGATGGGATTCACTATGGTCTGAGTGGTGCATTACTGATGGGTATCCGGTAGTTGGGTCCATTTCAAAGTACATCTCTTCGTTGGACAAGAATAAAGAGTTGTTCTCGTGACGCTTCGTTCTCAACTTTTGTGCAAGTGAGTTCATGGTAATTAAATCTTCATGAATTTGAGTCCATGTATGAGGAGCGTGTACACTTGGAAGTTTTGTTTCCTTCTCTTTACCATCAATTACTGCTTGTACTTGATCGTAGTCTAAACGGCAGCAAGAGTTGATGATATCTCTATGGAAAACGCCGACATTGCCATTATTGTCTTTTGTCTCTTCTACAAGTTCTCCCTTGTCGTTCATGATGAATTCGACAGAAAGTGAGAATCTTGTGACACCAGCGTGTAGTGAGGCCAAGTTTTGACTCAAAACAGGGTCTAGCATATGCTCAACGCTATCGATCATGTAAACTGAAGTTCCACGTTTTCTTGCTTCAACGTCATTAACATCGCCTTCTTTGACGAATCGATCGACGTCTGCAATGTACACACCGATCAAGTACTGTCCGTTTCCGATACTGGTGATGCTCAATGCATCATCCAAATCACGTGATGAAGTAGGATCGATTGTGAAAATTCTTCTTTGTCTGCAGTCTCTGTACTCGCGTAAAAGTTGGTCAGTAATCTGAATATCACTAGGAACCAACGCTTGATCGTTAGAAGTTGCAATCTTTTTCTTTTCAATGATTGGATTCCACAAGTTGGGAACATTTTGCATCAATATAGCTCGCTTTTGCGACCACATATCTTTTCTCAAGCCAACGGTGCCATGTACACGACCTTTTGGATAATGTTGAGTTTGTTTCCATGGTTGGTTAATTTCTGCAATAAAGATAATATCTTCGAGTTCAGATGCTCTTGTGTTAAAGATATGACGGAATTCTTCGAAATGAACCATGATCTTGGGGTAAGATTTGTCAATTGGACACAACCAGCGGAATCCCTTGCTCTCTGATCCTACATCTTCTTTCATGATTGAGCATGCAAAGTATGTTGGTGATTTCTTTTCCAAGATGCGAACTACTGTTGCGGAGAGTTGTCCTGACTCGTTGTGACTTTGAGTATCTTCAATCTTCACAGCAACAATGTCACCATGAAGAGCTCTATTTCTTGCTTTAAATCCATCAACGAGTACATCTCGCTCAAATCCTTCGATAGTAACGAATGCTTCTCTGAAGCGTTTCTTGTTAACACGCAATACACCACGATGCAACTTGCTGTCGCGCAACTCGAGGTCCACTTGCTCTTCTGCCATGTAATCTTCATAATCTTGTTTCAATTGGTAAATGTTGACTTCGTTATTGGTATCTGCTCTTTCTTCGCAAATAACGTCCAATGTATTTTTAACTTCTTGGGAATTGATAATTGAATGAGCACGTCTGTACTCAGCGATGATTTTAGGTCCCATTTCGTTTGAAATTACGAGTCCAAGGTCACGACCTTCGAATGGATCTTCGATACTAATTGCAGAGCCAGTAAGCTTTTGCTTTTGCGTTCCGAGGTCTCGGATTGCAATACATTGTTGAGCAAAGTTGAACTCGGCTCCATAGTAGCGGAAGAATCCTGCCAACAAGTCACCGACAGAAGAATTGTTCTTTCTTGGGAAAACTTGCTTGATACGAGTAATGTTGCTAAAGTAGCGACAATCGTAGGCATTCCAAAAGTGTGGCTGTGGGAAATCTGTTTTCTCATCAACGTGATCCAACTTGGTCATATCTTGAAGCGATGGTAAAACCTCTACAGTTTGTAGGTAGTGGATAACCATGAGTACGTGTGAATAGGAGCTCAACGAGCCACTTGGCGGGTCACTGATGTGTCTTCTCTTGGTCCAATGCTTGATAGCATAAACGAGTGGTTTAACACGCTCGTCGAGCTGCGAGTACAACTGCAACATACGAGTGTTAACAACTCCCAAAAAGTTTTCAATGCAAATATCGCATTCGCACGATCTCTTGGCATCTACAATCTTGAGAATAGGCACACGACTACGAATCACTCCACGTTCTTCTTTGCATGATAAATGCCCATATTCTGCTTTCAAATCCGAATCAATAGCCTTTTCCAATAATTTGAGTAGTTGTGCTTGCATTTTGGAATCTTTGACTTCTTCATCAAACTTGATACACATGTCGATATCACTACCGCGTAGACCAAATCCGCTTACACTTGATCCATAAGTGTGGACGGTGCATGGATTGTTACCGAACACTTTGCCGCAGATTTCTTGAATTTCAGAGGCTAACGCCTTCTTCCTTTCTACCTCTTCTTGGGTAGGTTCTAGAGCTCGATATTGAGTCATGATTTCACGTGTGAATTGATCATCACGTTGTATAACAACAGAATCATCCTCTTCATCATCTTCCTCTTCATCGACGTCCTCATCTTCTTCGTCTTCCTCATCGTCTTCTACATCTTCTTCATCTTCCTCATCGTCTTGTGTATCACTATCTGCTTGTACAGGTTCTGGTTGCACAAACTGTTGTTGCTTTTTAGTAACGATTGCTCCCATTGATGCTTCACGAAGTATGAGTTTTCTTCGTTCTTCTTCTTTTTGCATTCTATCCTTGATCGACTTGTATGCACTCAATATCTTGTAGCTATCCTTTGGAGAGCTGATTAAAAGTGCAGAAATGTACGTTTGAAGTTCTTGCCAATCCAAATAAGTAGGTCTTGTTAATCTTGGCATAGTAACCTGGACTGGTGGCCCAAATCGAACTATTTGATTCAAGATTTTGGTCATTATGTCATAACGACGAATGTTTAGTCGTTGACCGTACAAAATACAGATTTTGCGTTGTTGAGCCATAAGCTCAGCACCTCTTGGTCCACGATTACGATTCATTGCGTCTGACATTAATCCAAGCATAGCATAGCGTACACTTTCGGGTACGTTAGTTGCTGTTCCATGTGGTACTCCCTCGAGTACGAGTTGGTACAAATTGCACAATACAGAGTTTGGAATCTTCTCTTTGGCGACGATTTCACTCACATGTTGTACTGCATTAACATAGTCACCAGTACTGATCTTTTGTTGAACATCTTCCAAGAGTTGATGAACATTTTGGTGTGCTGGCTCTGCATCTAAATGCGCATGTCTTTGTACTGGCTGGTGTATGACTTGATGTTGAACTGGTTGTTGTCCAACTTGAGGAATGATGTTTTCCAGTAGCAAGCGTATTCCAAGCTTTTCAATTGCTAGTGATTCCAACATTGTTGAGATTTCACTTTCGCGTTGTTTCAAATCTTGTTCAAACGAGCTCAGTATACCTGGATGTAGAACTACACGCTCCCTTGATAAGTGCGAGTGTAGCGCAAAAATAGCTTGTTGTTTAGCCGTTTGATCCAAAGTTGGTTGTGGAATGAATAAATTCTGGCATTGATATATGTTCTCTACTACGCGTCGTAGCGATGATTGTAGTTCTGCATCGAGAGGATCTACGATTGTAATAATTTGCACTTCTTCTATTCCTCCTTTTCTACCTCCGATCGGTGTGAATGTTACACTCGAATCCTTTTTGGCAGGTGATGCTGTTCCAGGTGTGAACAAAAACTTGAATTTTTGTTGATCGTCGGTACGTTCAATGTAACCAAGTCCATCTTTTTCGGATAAAAAGGATACTTTGCCATCGTATACAATATTTTCCCTCTTTTGATAGGGTCTACGATTTTTGTGAGTGTTCTGTTGCTGATCGTGGTGCGTGTCATGTTTTTTATGCGTATGTGCACCTCGCTGTCTGAAGAAACCACCCCGTGTGTGTTCTTTTTCATGATCATGAGTGACTGCTGGTTCCTTGTGTTCATATTCTACGTGTTGTTCGTGAATAGGCTCTGCTTCGCCATTTTGTTGATTATTAAAGAAGCCTCCTCTTCCGCGGCCGCGACCACGTCCTCGGCCTCTTCCCCTTCCCCTACCACGAGTAGTATGCTGTGAGTGTTCACCAGCATCGCTCATGATGTTGTTTGTTCAAATTGTGTTATGGTTGTCCAATGCTTACAAGGAGAGGAAAACCGAACGTGAAGGTGGCATTTCGTTGAGTAGGTACAGTCTAAACTCGAACAAAGTTTGAGCTGTTCACAAAAAAAGAGCTTTTGGGCACGTAGTATATTTAATAGTCGTCATCATCTGATAAAAAATCGTCATAATCTTTGTGCCTTTCTATGAGGTCATCTTTATCCTTAAATTGCCGGAAAAATGTCATCCATCCGCCACGCAGAACAGTTCTAAATGTTAAAGCAAAGATAATCACGTACACATCCATTTTGCTGTCTGGAAGTTCAACCTCCAATACTCGTCTGAAAAGTCCTGCTCCTGTTGGTCCTCTTTGTTGCGAAAAGTGACAGTGAAACACAACATTTTCTATTTTGTTTTGTTCTAGTTCTTGTGCAAGACGTTTTGCACGTTCATAGTCAAATTCTCGCGATGGTATATGCGTTGCCGTTCGTATATGTCCTCTAACCCAATCATCGTCGCGAAGATCAATAATAGCATACTTGTTCCTGCCCGACCGAATAACTTGAGCAAGGTCATCACCTGTTACGTAAGAAAGTGGCTTTTGCAGTATCCTAGACATTGTCTGCACCTGTTTTGTCTTTGGTTGATTGATTACAAGGCATCGATAATAGTAAATTTGTTGTGCCATCTGACCTCACCCTAACCAATGCCACAAATCACAATTAGAAACTTTCCAGAAGTTAATTTTTCTTTAATTTAGTTAATTTTTGTATTGAGTCACCTCTATTAAATATCCTAGTGATTGTCGACAATATATTCCCAGCAGCGGACCCATATGTACAACAAACTGGCCATACTTGCCATGGTCTATCCCAATCTAATGGAATAACAAACGCACTCACCCAAACGCACACCAACGAAACGAATAGATCAAACTCCGAGTATGTATATGTTTTTACGTCAAAATTGGGAATAATATTAAGAACAGATACTAAGCATCCCCATAATATCAAGTTTGTATCCAGCGGAGCTCCAAATAAAAATCCAACACCACTGGCCATAATGGAGCTAAAAACTAGTAACCTCAGGTAACGTGTCGATAGCGAAATTGTCAAACTAGTCGCGAACTGAATGACAACGACTACTCCGACTAATAAAAGTACTCGTTGTTGATATTCGAGTGGTTCTTGAAATCTATGCCACAAAACGTAAAAGTAACCTACCACAAACAAAGTCACAGCTGCCGAGACATGCTTCATGGTTGTAAAAAGTAAAAAACCAAGCAAACACGTGTTGATGTCAGAAGCAGTCGCTGTGATCCTAGTTGGTGGATACTCAAAGGGAACTCGGTTTAGGCCACTATCGTTGGTAAGCTAATATGATCTACAGACTAACAACGCAGGACCTTCCAAAACCCTTTTTTCCAGTCGGTGGAAAGCCAATGATACATCATCAACTCGAAGCGTTAGCATCAGTTTCAGTGAAGCAAGTGTTCCTACTTGGCTTCTACGAAGAGCAAATTTTAGCCGAGTTAGTCAAAAAAGCAGCAGTTAAATTTGATCTACAAGTTACATACTTGCGCGAACCAGCAGAATTAGGCACTGGTGGAGGATTAGTACATTTTGCAGACACTTTGTTCGCTAACAACCCATCACAACTTATTTTAATGCACGGTGATATCGCATGTAGTTTCCCATTGAAGAACATGCTCGAATTCCACAACGAAAAGAACCCTACTGGTCTTACTATCATGGGTACAACTGTTCCACAAAAAGAAGCCAATCGTTTCGGATGCATAGTCAAGGACGACTCTGGAAAAGTTGTTCATTATGCGGAAAAACCCGTCACTGATGTTTCCAATTTGATCAACGCTGGTGTTTATATTGTACACCCAGATCTGGTCAAACGGTTCCCACAAATCAAATCACAAAAAACATCAAACGTTGTATTCCAAAGTTATGTACCAAGTTACGAATCCGACGATTCACATCGTATCCGTTTAGAAAGAGATATTTTAACTTCATTACCAGGAGAAAACAAAATGTACGTTTATACGCTTTCCCAAGAAGGTGATTTTTGGAGACAATGTAAATCGGCTGCAAGTGCGATTTTATGTAGTCAAGATTATTACAGTTTTTACAAGCAACAAACTCCAGAAGTTTTGGCGACAAGTTCAAGTGCAAAATGCGAAATTGTTGGAGAGGTGATCATTGATCCATCTGCAAAAGTTCATCCAAGTGCAAAATTGGGACCTGGTGTTTACGTTGCAGCAGGAGCAGTAATCGGAGCAGGCGTAAGAATTGTACATTCGATTGTATTGGAAAATGTTGAGGTCAAGGAAAACGCGTTTATCAAGTATGCGATTATTGGGTGGAGAAGTACAATTGGACCTTGGTCGCGTGTAGAAGGATGTCCTAACTTTACACATCGCCAACCAAGAGATACTGATGACAAGATCACAATCTTTGGAGCAAATGTTAACACTGCAAGTGAAGTATACGTTAGAAATTCAATCGTTTTACCACACAAGGACTTGAACGCTGATGTTAAGAACAGAATTCTATTGTAGTAAATTGGATTTTACAGATATCAAACAAAATGTTTAACTATGTTAAGTAAATAACAAGTCTATAAAGCAACAGTAACCGATTGATGGCATACATAGCTGTATAAACCGATCACATCTTTGTTTTGCGGCAAATAGAGTTGACAAGACGTTTCAAAATGCAATTTATTGTTCTCTTGGCGATCTTCATCGCCGTGGTGGCGTCGCCATGGGATAAGTATAATCTTGCTCCAGAATCTAGATCAGTACGACCAGTAGCTATACATTCAACACATGGAAGCGTACAAAATCCAACAAATATATTGATGGAAAAACCAACAACAATAGTTGGTAAAGGATCGTATATAGTAATAGATTTTAGCAAAAATATCGGAGGATTTATCACGGTACATGTTGCAGGTGTAAGCAAACCCAATAGGATAGTAGGTCTCGCATTCTCAGAATCGTCAACAAACATCGGTACCATCAGCGACTATTCAACAGGGCGAGGTGATAACGATGGCGCAATTAGGTTCCCTATGAGCTCTGCTGGAAACTACACAACACCACCAGCTCTATTACGAGGAGGATTCCGATACATGACAATCTTTCACGATACCGATGGCCAAATAGTCATCGATCGTATATCAGTGCATTTCACATCGTCACCAAATATGAAGAACCCAAGAGCCTATCCCAACTACTTCTATTCAAGTGACGATCTACTCAATCGCATTTGGTACGCTGGTGCGTACACTGTTCAACTTTGTACCTTCCCATCAAATCAAGGTAGAGCGTATCCATACCCTAAAACGCTATGGGACAATAGTTTCACAATAAGCGAAGGCGACAGTGTGCTCACTGATGGTGCCAAGAGAGATAGAACAATCTGGAGTGGAGATATGGGTATCTCTATTCCAACTGCCTTTGTTTCCACTAACGATCTCATTCCAGTACGCAATGCTCTCACTACACTACTCAAAATGCAAAGGTCAAGTGGCGAATTGTCATGGTCAGGTCCTGCACTATCACTTTGGGGATCAGATACTTATCACATGTGGACATTGATAGGATCTGCATTTTACTATGAGTTTACTAGAGATAAAGAGTGGATCAAGCAGTACTGGCCAAATCTGAAATTAGGTCTAAGATTCATTCTGAGTAAGATCAACAAAAATGGTTTGTTAGTCGTAACAAATATGAGAGATTGGTTACGATCGTTCCAAGGAGGTGAGAATATAGAAGCAAATGCCATTTTGTACAAACTACTCTATTTGTATGAAGCTATCGCTATCGAGCTAGAAGAACCACAGTTAGCACTTGAGTTACAGAAAATAGCACAAACGATCAAAGTTCAAGCAAACGCAATGCTATGGGATGCATCTGCTGGTTTATTCAAAGACAATGCTACTTCTACACTACATCCACAAGACGGTAATGCTTTGAGCGTATGGTATGGACTTGTAGACTCTCAAAGCAAAGCAGATACTATTTTGCAGAAACTAGTCGGAAGGTGGTCCAAGTACGGCGCTACAACACCAGAGAAAATAAGTTCAGTACAAGGTGCGCAAAGCGTTGGAACGTTTACTGGTTCCATGGAGGTTTTCGCTCACTTTGCAGGTTATCATGATAATTCTGCTCTAGAGTTGATACGTAGACAATGGGGATGGATGTTAAATGCGCCATTTGGCACAAACTCAACGTTTTGGGAAGGTCTTTCTAGTGATGGATCGTTCAACTGGATTGGAGTCGCGTACACTTCACTTGCTCATGGATGGTCGTCAGGACCAACTACTGCATTGACTCAATACGCACTAGGTATTATCTCAAAAGCGATAGGTGTCACGCAATTCTCTTTTATTCCACATCCTGGAGATTTGATGTTTGCCCAAGGAAAACTTACTACACCTTCTGGCTTGATCGAAGCAGGATGGAAGCGTAATGAGTCAACATTTGATATGAGTTTGAATGCACCTAAAGGTACTTCCGCAACAGTTGGTGTACCTACTTTTGGCAAGAAGATTCAAATTACTGTGAATGGTGAACTTGCATGGGATGGTGTTAGTGGAAAGAAATATGAGCCACATATCGATGGCATGTATGTATACTTGAAGTTGGTAGAAGGTGGTATTTATGTTATTGTAGGTAAATATTAAATAGGACCGCATGTTGTTTTTTGTAATTGACAACTGGAAATACTTCACTCAGCACCACAGCATGAACTTGATACGTTCATACGACGATTCTGACGAAGAAGACGAACGACCACTGAAAAAAGCACGAATAGAACTTGATGAAAAAATAGAAACAATACTAGTGACGCAAAAGGTTTTAAATGAAATGTTAGATGCACCTCCAACACTGCCATTCGAATCGACAACGTCAGATGCTGGCTCTTCTTGGCACGGTTATATTTATCTTCGTGGTACGAACAAATTTGACTCGTTTAACATTCGGTAGTGGACTTCTCCTCTGAACAAGTTGAACAGTTACGAACCATACTAAAAACAGATTTTTTGGATACTCTTACGCTGCAAAAATTCGATACTCTATTTGAAGATCCGGTATTAGGTTATCATATCAGTTGTTGCTACTCTTTTCCGGTCAGATATGCCGAAAAGAAATCAATACTATCAAAGATATACAACTGGATCAACAAAACAGATTTATCTACAAAAACTATACGATTCGATGCTGTATCCGTCTATTGCAACCAAGATCGATTCCAATACTATTTGGCATTGGACTGTACTGACTCACCCAACTCGTTACCACACTCCATACACAACCACTTGGGAAAATTGTTAAACCAAACTTTTACTGACTTTAAAATGCATTTATCGATAAGCACCGCAACGGAGCTGGATGATATAGTTCCTATAAACCAGACTTGGAAAAGATTAGGAAGTGTTCCACCTCAAATATCTGATTGGTGCTTAACTGTCGACTCTTCCACTCTTTATTGCAAGATTGGAAGCACCAAACTATACAAATTTCATAAATCATCATCGTAGTCGTGTTCTAGTAGCTGCCCACTATAATTATCATAATCTTCGTTCATTTCATCGTCACCATAATTACTTGATCCATTCTCCTCGTTTGGATCATCTTCTTGATTTAAATAATTATCATAGTCTGTATCGGATTGGTCTTCGCTCGCTGTTTCGCTGGGATTTACGAAAACGTTATCAAAAAACTTTGGCGTTACTCCGTTATACGACTTTAACAGTATTCTTTCTTGAGCTTCCATTATCGCTGCATTAGATACTGCTGCGCAATCATTTTCTCCCATATCGCATAACAATTTTACGAATGCTTCGTACACTTTTTGTTGATCTTCCTCTTGGAAGTCAAACTCTGGATCAAACCTATAATGTTAATGACTTCGTTAATTTATACCTCGGTAGTCGTTCTCGTTTCTTTTTAGGTGATGGTTGCCGCTTCTGTGGAGATTTGGAAGATGATTTTTTAGGTGAACTCGCTGGGGAATTCTTATCTTTCGTTGGTGTCGAGCTCCTATTCCGTGATATGTTGTGTAGTTTTGCGCTCTTCTGCTGGTATGACCACGGCAGAGAGTTATCGACTTGTTTCTTTGTTTGTTTTAATGTTTGCATGTGTTTGTGATTCAATGTGGTAATCAAGTGCCGACCTCCCAGATTGTTCATGTTTGGTTGTATTATTCCTCTATTACTCGCGAAAGAACCATTAGTTATTCGATTCCCTTGAAATAACGTTTTATCTACATTCTTTTCTGACTTTGTCCTAGATGTTGTAGAAGCAGACATGGTGGTTGTTGTAGTCAAAAGCGGGAAGAGCCAAAATAGCTCGTCAACTGGGTTGCTTAGCTGATGTTCATGTAAGCATACATTGCTAGTTATCACTCCAAGAACTGCACAATCAGAAAATTACCTTCACGAGCGAGCTGTATGGAGCATACTGGGACTTGTTCACCCACGAGAAGAAGGATTCGATTTAGACCCATTCGAAGATGTTCCAAGTCATGTATATAAGCGACCAAAAACTCAACAAAAAGCAGTAATAGAAAACGTGATTCAAAAGCCAACTACACAGAAACCTCGCATGTCTCTTGTGAAGCGACAAAAACCTACTCCCTTAAAAACGTTAGAAGAGGAAATCGAAGACGCAATTGAATCGGTAATCAACAGGAACAAACCTCAACGTCAAGTGATTGAACACGTAGTAGAAGGCCCAAAGCTACGGCACAGTCCAATGAGAAGTTTTGCTCACGAGACTTGGGCTATACCAGCTGACCGTGAAGAAGAGATTTCATACCTACCGGAAGAAGATTATCAACGGTATGCAGATCTAAAGAACAAGCAACGTCAACCATACAAATCGTCAGTTTATAAGAAAGTATTCAATCCTAAATCGAGTCCTGTCACAAGAGAAAGCAGAGACAATATGAAGAACGTGTTATTAAATCAGTTTGAGTTGACGACAGCACTCAACAATCAACTCAGTGAACTCAAGAAAAAATCCAACTCGCCAAAGAAAATGAATCCATTCCCACGAGTTTGATCATAATATGAGTCTAACTATTTCACTATAAATGCTACTTAATCTACCTTCAGCTTCATTTGTATCCATCTCTACGAGAGACATCAAAGATCCAAACTGTGAGTAGAATCCGACATCCTGCTGGTTAGAAATCAGAAAACAATTCATACGACGTGCTCAGCAGTTGAGTACAATGAAAATATATGTTTGGATCCACGGACGTGTATACTTTTAGGAATCAATCCCTTCTCCATGTTCGTAGCTGCGATGTTAATAGAAGAATTGAGGTACCGAATCGCTTTGTAGAATGTTTCAGTCGTAAAATCATATCTCGTACATCGTTATGCGTCACATCACTGACAAGAAAAGAAAGAGGCTCCGTAAAGTATACCAGCTCTTCATTCTTCAATACATACAAATTGATTCTGCTGTTATGATACAATCTACTTATTTCTTGTTCCTTGAGTTGCAGTACCTTCATTGCATTTGCCGATAGAACGCTAGGACCAGTACAAAAGCCGCAACTCATAGTTTCCGAAAGTGTTGGACAACCTGGCAAAAAATGCAAAACAATACACTTGACATCGAAAGTCTGCGGCGAACTCAGATCATAGCAGATGCTCTGGCAAAGTATAGAAACAATGACACTGATCATCGACCACATAAAAAACCATACGCCAAATCGTTACTATTTTTCGTGCTAGGATTATTTTCAGGGTCAATATTAGGCTTCTTTTCGTGCGCATCAGTCGTGTTACTATCGTATTTTATTCCAAATCGCTTTATATCACACGTCGCTGAACGTTCACAACCAGAGCCTGTTGTATCAGATAAAAAACCAAAAGATGAGGTCGGAATTAGTACACACAATGAGAAACCTATCGATACAGAAGTTGCAAAAGAAGATGGACCTGAGCAAATAGTAGCGAAAGAAGAGCCAGAAACGAAAGAAGAAAGCACAGAAGAATTAACACAACCTGCTAGACAAGTAACAGTTGTACAAGCAACAAAACGGGCACCAAAGAAGAAACCTTGGGAGAAATAGAAAATGTAAATTTAGTACAAAATCGAGTGCAGAGATCGGAGCAAACAACAAGCACCAGCTTTCTTGTACTCTTCAATACTTTCTTCTGGAAAATAAGTGGTCTTTTGGTTCTGCTCAACCAAATCTGTGTCAAAGTGCCAACGAATGCTGACGCGTCTTTGATTGAAATTTAACCGTCAAGAAAGCGAGCTTTACCTATTGTGCTCAAATGTCCAGGTATTAACACAGACCCAATTTAAAACACAAGCTTCAGATGTTCTACACACGCAAACAACGGCAGAACAGTGGCAAATTTACTACAATTTATGTTGGATGGGTACTCATGATTGTGTCATTCTTTGGGGCGTTTTTGATTCGCTTTAAACTTATTGAATCAGAAGCTTTAACATATGTGTTTATTGTGGCAATAATAGGATCACTTGGTGTATTGTGCGGAATAAATTCGGATGATTACGAAGAAAACCAAACTTCAGTGTAATTAAAAAGTATATTTACATGCTGTCTTGTGCTTCAACGTTCTCTGCTGCTCCGTACAACTTTGTCATGATTGGTTTCACAATCTGCTCTAATTCGTGCTTTTTATCATCAAACTCTGATGTTTCCGCGTTATCATTGCTATCCAACCAACTTTGTGTTGTCTTTATACCCTCTTCGATAGTTTGCTTGTCTTGTTCATTCAATTTGTCAGTAAACGCCTTGTCGTCAAGTTGGTTCTTCAATCGATAGACATAACCTTCAAGACCATTTCTAGCGTCAATCTTTTGTTTGGCAAGTCGATCTTCTTCTTCATTCTCTGCTGCTTCTGCCATCATTCTTTTAATATCACTCTTATCCAACTTGTTTTGGTCCACAGTTAGCGATTGAGTCTTATCTGTTGCTTTGTCTTTGGCGCTAACGTGTAAAATACCATTGGCATCGACAGAGAATGTAACTTCGATCTGTGGAACACCTCGTGGTGCTGGTGGAATTCCTTCCAACTCAAACTTGCCAAGTTTGTGGTTATCCTTGGTGTGTACACGTTCTCCTTGGAAGATTTGAATGCTTACACCTGGTTGATTATCTTGATACGTTGAGAATACTTGTGACCTGGAAGTTGGAATTTGTGTGTTACGTGGAATGATTTTGGTCATGACACCACCTGCTGTTTCGATACCGAGTGACAATGAAGTGGCTTCCAATAGTACAACGTTTTGAGTAATGTTTCCACCTAGTACACCTCCTTGAACTGCAGCTCCGTATGCTACAGCTTCATCAGGGTTGACTGATTGCTTTGGTTCACGACCAAAGTACTTTTTCAATAATTCTTGTACTTTGGGAATACGAGTAGATCCACCGACCAAAATGACTTCATTGACATCGGATTTTTTCAATTTGGCATCACTTAGTACTTGATCTACTGGTTTCATTGTCTTTTGGAATAAGTCATTGTTGAGTTGTTCAAATTTGGCTCTTGTCAACTTGAACGTGAAATCTTTTCCTTGGTGTAGCGCTTCGATCTCGATACGAGCTTCTTGTTGACTCGACAAGACACGTTTTGCTTTCTCTACTTCTCTCTTCAACTTGCTGACAGCCTTTTTATCTTGGCTCATGTCGACGCCGTTCTTTTTGTTAAACTCGTCCATCAAGTACTTGACTGCACGATTATCAAAATCTTCACCTCCAAGATGAGTATCTCCATTCGTGGCTAGTACTTCAAATAGTCCATCATCCAAGTTCATCATGGAAACATCAAACGTTCCTCCACCCAAATCAAATACGAGTACATTGTTATCGGTGTTCTTCTTGTCTAATCCGTACGCGAGTGCTGCTGCTGTTGGTTCGTTGATGATTCTTTCTACGGTGAGACCAGCGATTGTTCCTGCGTCTTTGGTGGCTTGTCTTTGTTCATTGTTAAAGTATGCTGGTACGGTGACCACTGCGCGAGTAACCTTCTCTCCCAAGTATGTTTCTGCGATAGTTTTCATCTTTTGTAGGATCATTGCTGAAATTTCTTCTGGTGAATAATCCTTATCTTCTCCCTTGACTGCGACGCGAATGTACGGTTTTCCATCCTTGTTGACGATTTTGTATGGTAATAGTTTCATGTCTTCTTGAACTTTGGGGTCGTTGTACAGTCGACCTATTAGACGCTTTGCGTCGTAGATGGTGTTAGTTGGATTCATAGATATTTGATTCTTCGCTGCTTCTCCTACTAGGCGTTCTCCATTTTCTGTGAATGCGACGACGCTTGGTGTGATACGATTTCCTTGCTCGTTGGCAATGATTTCAACCTTTCCATCCTTGTAGACTCCTACACAAGAATATGTGGTACCCAAATCGATGCCAATAATTGTTGCGCTGGCTGCTGCTAGTAAAGCGCCAATGATTACGAGTTGTAGTGTATTCTTCATTGTTGTTTAAGTCTGTTTTTTACACGACTTCACACTCGCTTTTTATACCGCAGCGTGCAGGACACGTTGAGGACACGTATTCGCGGAATTTTCGGATTTCCAAATTTGAAAAGCTACACGTGTTCTATTCCGGTTTTGTGCGAATATTCACAGCGCATTCCAGCATGCATCGTTGACGACAAGGGGTGGCCACGTGTCTGTAACTTTTGCATTATTACATTTACAACTTGGCCAAACTGGTTCACCTGTACTGTTGTGGTGTGCAAGTAGGTTCGTGCTTATCGGATTAACTCCAGACAATATTGCAGTTTCGATACATCCAGCCTTTGTCCTAGTTATACGTTTTTTGTCTATCCAATGCTTTCAACAGATAAAGTCAGTACCTTGACTTACACAAGCTATTGCGAAAAGGCATAAATTTCCATGCCTTTCAAAGTAAAGCTAGTGGGTTTGGTACCTAATTGCTGGCTGCGTAGCTAATTTATGATTATGGAGGTGCGAACTTCACCTGTCATGTCAGAATGTGACACGCAGTATCAACACAGAAAAGAGCAAGAATGAGACCACTCCTCGTTCTTCTTGTTGCCATATTATTACTTTTTGTTGTCGAAGCTCGCCACAATATATGCCGAAAACGACCAAATGATATGATCTGTAAATACACGAAGAAGTGTATCAAAATCGTCACAACATGCCTCAAAAGAAAGACAATTGAACATTGCAAAGTGTGGGAGCAAGCCAAAAAAGTTGTACAAAAACCATACTGCACAGAATACACCGAACGCGATGGCAAAAAAGAGTGCAGCAAAACAGAATTCAAAACCGAAACAGTTACCGTTGCAAAGTGCAAAACCCACGAAAAGAAGTCGTACTGCCTCAAAAGAAAGTCAAAATGCGTCGCACATAAATTAATGAAACGTTGCCACAAACGTATCCCGAAAATCATCATTACAGGTCCCACAAAGTGCGAACCAGGCTACAAACTCATTTTCGTTCGTGAGCACCTCCACATAAAACGTATTTGCATCGAAGTAGAAGGCCCACCAAAACCAATCGAATACAAAACCTGCACCATCTACAACGATCCACACATTAAAGGTTTCAAAGGTGGCGCGTACTACAATGTACACAAAGAAGGTGATTTCCTCGTAGCTGAAACTGAAGACAAAACATTTGTGGTACACAATCGTTTCAAACGTATGGACCCCAAGTACGCATGGACAGGTATCATTGGTGCCGCCATCAAAGCCAATGGAATCGATATTGTAAAAATCTACCCAGGAAGCAAGATTGAAATTAATAACAAACCATTTGCTGCCGTAGAAGGCGCCAATAACGATTTACCATTTGGAGGATCCGTACAAAAGCAAGGGAAAAATGTACAAGTTTTTGGAGCAAACGGCGCAAGAGCGCTAGTGACCGATCATGGAAAACTTATTAATGTGATGATTTATGTTGATAAGAACATGACTACTTGTGGTTTATGTGATGGTGTAGAAAAGGGTGTTAATGACTTGCCAGTAAGTGGATTGTTCGAACATCGTCTCCATTCGGAATTTGTTTCTGAAGCAGTAAAGTTGCGCAAGTTTTCTGATGTACAAGCTGAGAAGAATGCAGAGATTCGATGCAAGGCTGAGAAATTGAGTGGAAATGAGTTCAAAGCATGCATCTTTGATATGATGCAAATTAAGAATCCTTCTTTGCGCAAGCAAATGCTCCAAATCGAACACAATTTGAAGAATGAGATTGCTTGGGGACAAACTCACGCTGCACCAGTGAAAAAGGTTGAAAAGAAGGCCGTAAAGAAGGTTATCAAGAAGCAACAAAAGTCACACGCTAAATCGAACAAGAGTCAAGTAGCTCTTATCGCCGAAGCAAAAGAGTTTTTGAAAAAGTAATAAAAACAATTCTTTAACGGAAAGTATCAATCGTTGATAAAGTGTCATCATCCGTGCTGGTCATGTCGGTACTTGTGAAGATACCCTGCTCTACTTGTGGTAATTTTACAAATCTTTGGAAAGTATCTACAACAATCATGGTACGCACGATATTGTCCAATGAATCGAACAAATCTAATTGCGCATAACCCTTCTTGATCAAGGAAACTTCTCTGTCCATTGTTGTAGCAGACAAGTTGACTTGTTGGTCACCGTTGACAAGGAAAGTTTCCATGATTTCTTTTTGTTTCTTGATACGATCGGTGACATTTTTCATGGCTCTGTAATCTTCTACAGCTTCCAAGAAATTGAAATTTTCAACAGAGTTTTCTTTGATACAGAAGTTTCTGAGTGCAGCTCTACGATCGCCGTTACGCATGACAGCGTCAAACTCGGCGTTTTGCTTGTAAGCAACCATTCTCTTCTTTTCATAGTCAAGTTTCTCCAACAAAGAGTTCTTTTCAGTGTTATTCTTGGCAATAACGACATATGCTTTTGTTGGCTCTTCTTTTACGAAAAGTGTAATTTCACTAACACTGATCGTGACTGGAATTTTATCCTTGTATCTAGTCAACAAGAACCCATCTTGTGTTTTTCCATTTTGTGACAATTCAATCAATTTTGTGACATCCATGTCGGCAACAACTTTTTTGATATCTAGGACATCATCAACAGCTGATTTTTGATATTGGAAACGTTCCAAAAATGACACATTTGCATGGTTAATAATTCCATTGCTCAACATGCAAATTACAAAATCTGGAATAGCGTTCATGATAGCACGCGCTCTTTGTTCTTGTAAACCAGTTCTTTCCAATACATGCTTGATCTGATCTTGTGCAGAATCCAATGACGATAACATCAGATTGATACAAGTTGTCATCGTACCCAACTCATCTTTGGAAATATTTCCTTTTCCAACACGTTGTGAAACGTCTCCACTATTGGTGATATCTTGAACACTTTCAGTTAAACGAACAACTGGATATAATACTGCACGTTCAACAAAGATGATGATGACAATGGCAATAATGACCAATGTGACGACAAGTACAGCCAAAGCGATGATCATAGCTGTGATACCCAAATTTAAAACATTTCTTCCGATATCGATTCTGAAAAAGATGGATGGTTGATGATTCCAGTCATTGATAATGGCAAACGTTTGAACGCGATCTTCAAATGATACATTTCCTGGATTTCCACCTTGTTCCATATTCCAACATTGTCTTGGTGATAAAAATGTTGTATCGAGTGGTCCTACTGGTACACTACCATCGGTAACCCAATTGGCATCTTGAATAGTTGTACTTGTTGTTTTGATGGATTTTGCATAGGAACCATATGATTTGACAACGGTAGAGTCGGCTCCTGTACCTTGTAAAATTCCAAAAGTTACACATAATTGTGCGCGTGAGGCCATATCGTTCACGACAGTGGTATCTTGGAACTTTCCATACAATGCGAACCCATAACTATCTCCTGTTAAATCAGTTTGCATGAGTGGAGAACCAGCCATGAGTACGAGTTGTCCATTATAGTTGACATAACCTGTGTATTGGAATGAAGTGTTGCGGAATGAGGTAACGAGGTCCGAACGAACAGTCAAAAACTCGGCGGGTAGTGAAATATTTTGTGCTGTTCCGGTTGAGTAGTCATAGGATTGATAAAACAACATTGTGCCGTTTGGATAATAGTATGCCGCAAAGTTTAGAGGCATTTTGCTCATCAATTCGGGACCAAAGTTCGCTGTGATGAAATCGGCCACGGCTGTTGGATTTGGGTCTAGCATAAGAATAACTGAACCGTCCTATGTCATATTAGTGCGTTTTTCAAGTACGTACCCATGCGGCGTTGTTCACTAGTAGTTTTTCCAGATTATCAAACTCGGCGTAGACAGCACGTAAGCATCTTGACAGGGAATCACGTGCGTTTGTTGTTTCGACTTGTATAAAACTGTATGGGAACACTCCTAGAAGCACAGCCATGAACGCTGCTGATAGGAATGAAAATAGAACTAGTAAGACGATAATTGTCTTGAAGCGAAGCGATTGGAATCGTTTCAGAATCGACGCCTCTTTCTTTAGCAATGGAGCGTCTCCACCCTCATTTTCTGGTGAGGCCGGTGAAGCAGCAATCATAGACACACCTCTTCACTTGGTCTTCTTATTTTTTTGTATTTGTCCTTGTCAGCTGTCAGTTCTGATGCTTGTTTCAGCTTTACAATACTCGAACAGCTACAGCCACGAATCGCAACAACTAAAACAAATAACATAGCTAACCTAGACCAACCCATGATCAGTAGAGGATTAATCGGACGCACAGGCGTAATTATTTCCACGATTACCCGCAATCAGAGCAATAAAAGCGCTCTGTTCAGAGTTGCCCAACAAACAAGAAAACAAAGCAGCAACAAGGCAATGATCGATTTATATTCACTAGGTAAATTTGACGCGCATTGGTGCTGACGATAGTAGCAACACCAAACGGACAAAAGATTGGAATCGCATTAGAAGAGCTTGGACTAGAGTACAAAGCTCATACAATTAATATTGGAAAAGGTGAACAGTTTGAACCATCGTTCCTAAAGATTTCACCAAACAACAAAATTCCAGCGTTGGTAGATCACGATGGATTGGGAGGCAAAGAGCACAGTATTTTCGAATCTGGTGCGATCTTGTTGTACCTCGCAGACAAAACTGGCAAGCTACTACCAACATTAGAACAACCAGTTGAACGATACCAAGCACTCCAATGGTTGTTCTGGCAAGTTGGAGGTCTTGGCCCAATGCTCGGTCAAGTAAGAAAATACTTGTTTATTTGACAGTTTTAGTTGGGTCACTTCTACAATTACGCTCCCGAAGATATTCCATATGCAAAGAAGAGATACTTGGATGAGGGAAAGAGATTATTCAAAGTACTTGATACTCAATTGGAAGGCAAAGAATACATAGTTGGCGATTACTCGATCGCTGACATCTCAATTTATGGTTGGATTCAAGCTCTTCGTAATCATCCAAAGATTGGCAACGAATTCGATGGTTATCCAAATGTAGACAAATGGTTGAAGTTGGTTGGTGATAGACCAGCTGTACAAAGAGGAGTTCTTGTATGCAAACTGTAAAAAGCTAATCTTGCTGTACTTCACTTAGCATACAAAGATTTCATCCAAAATCACAAAAAAATGTTGAGCTACATTAGATGTTAACTCAAACTACGTAGCATATCCTGCTAAAACGACGACGTGAGAGCGTTGACACAGTAAAATTGTAATTTTGCATGTCACACAGCAGAGTTCTCTTATTTCTCTCATTCTTGGCTGTGTGTAGTGCACTTTCTGTGTTATCATTTAACACCCAAGCGTGCACAGGTCTAGATCGAAAGTACGATATCGCAAGGACTGCACAAGCGATAAATGCAATTAATCCAGACCTTGTTGGTCTGCAAGAACTAGACAACATGACACAAAGACATCCTGGTGACAATCAACTCGCAAAACTATCAGAATTAACTGGGTTAAAATATTTCGTGTACGGAAAAGTTTTAGATTTTCAAGGTGGAGGATATGGTATTGGTATACTTTCACGATTCCCAATTCTTGAGAGCAAGTTGCACATTTATAAGACAAGAACAGAGGAACCACGAGTATGTAGAGATGGAAACTATTGACACTAATAGGGAATACTTGTAGCAAAAGTGAACGATTTCTGGTTTGCAACCACACATATCGGATTAAAAAAGAGTGAAACGAACCAAACAATAGAGATGGTTGAAATTCTCAAACAGTACCCACGATTTATTGTTGTTGGAGATTTTAATCAAATACCAC
>JAESGV010000205.1_pt1 | contig 32709 bp, 22 predicted proteins | sample 9269781 | NCBI WGS metagenome assembly JAESGV01 (sample SAMN15741586, study PRJNA653496) | algae metagenome | isolation source: Tildeniella torsiva UHER 1998/13D and co-occurring heterotrophs from... | place: Slovakia: Slovak Paradise National Park, Hrabusice, Kosice Region | collected 2000-01-01
TCGCTGCGCTATAGTTGTGTAGCTGTACAACCTTGGGAAAGAAATGTTTAACTACCTCTGCCATTAGAACACCATCGCTGAAGTCTCTAGCTATATTTTTTTTTGGACGCGACAAAGGTATTTCATCAACCCACGTATAGAGTAATTGCAAGTCTTCTTCATCCATTTTTTGGCTCCAAAGTAATGTGAACGTTACAAGGTTTACAAGAATTTACTTTATTTCTTCCACAAGTACAAGCAATGGCTTCATGAGTATCACAGCTCGGTTTCCAGCTGGTCATGCTCATGTGAGACGTAACTTCAAACTTGAATCGGTCAACCACGGAGTTTCAACATCACAAACAGGAGTAGACCAAGCTTCACACTCGCGTCGGCCACTAAGAATAATGGAAAAAAACGGTGCAACAATGCCCGTGCAGACCACAAACGAGAACGATGAAGCTTTCGCAGCAGACGATTACGCAGCAGATGCACCAACAACAGCGATAGAAGATGACTTGAAAAAAGAAGCAGAAGCAGCGCCAAAACCACAAAATTTGAACTGGACATTACTAAGTTTCTTGGCATTTATTACACTAGGTGCCTTATGGGGAAGTGCTTTTTTGTTCATCAAAGTCGCTGTGCATCCAAAGACTGGATTTGCACCTCTTACTATGGTCGCGCTACGAATGGTGATGGCTACAGTACTCATGTGGGGTTATCTTGGAATTAACATGGCACGCAGTCCCGAACTTCGTACAAGAATCAACCAAAACCGTTCCACAAAGACAATCCTCAAGTTTTTCATCATGGGTTTCTTTAACAATGCTGTTCCATTCGCATTAGTAGGTATTGCAGAGACCTCAATCAACAGTGGTGTCACATCTATCTTGGACTCTACTATTCCTTTATTCTCTATTATTTTTGCACACTTTTTCCTCAAGGGTGAACGTATCACCGCCCTAAAAGTGTTTGGTTTGATTGTAGGTTTTGGTGGTGTTGTCATGGTCTGTTTGAACCAAGTTTACGCAAGTATTGAACCACCTACAATCCATGACATTATCGGGTACATTATTGTATCGTTGGCTTCGGCGAGTTATGCTGTTGCTTCGGTCTTTGCAAGAAAATATTTGCAAGGTGTACCAGGAGATTTTGTCTCAACAGGTCAAATCACTAGTGCTGCCATTATGATGGTAATTGTATCATTGTTCTGGGATCTTGGATTGTCAGGAAGTAACTACAAGTTTTTCTATCATGCATCATGGCAAGCATGGGGTTCTATTGTGTACTTGGCTGCGTGCTCTACTCTAATGGCCTATCTTTGTTATTTCTATTTGATCAAGACCGTTGGTGCTGTGAAACAAACCATGGTTGGTTATCTACTACCAGTGTTTGGTGTATTTGAAGGTGCCATGTTCTTACACGAATGGGACGGCTTAGCGTGGTATTTTATCTTTTTAGAGATTGTTGGAGCAATTCTCATCTGTGCTGGTATTGCTGTTGTATCATTACCATCAGTATCTGATGTACGCAACCTAATTGGACGAAGTAACAGAAGTCGTAAAGGTAAAGCAGAGTTACTAGACTTTGAAAACGAAAAACAATCCCTAGTTGGAACACAGAAAACTGTAAACTATTCAACAACAGAACAAGTTGAAGCCAACGTGTACTATGCAGATGTAGCAGATAAAAAAGTTTAATTTACTGTCCATGCAATTTACAGGATCACATTAATCGCCGCCACTACGGTTTGCCAAACGTTCTTCTGAACTTTAGTTCGACAGATTATTCTAATAGAACAAAAGCTCCTTTGACAGCTGCGTGTTTTAGTGTAATTCCTGTAGTTAAAACAGATAGGCGATTCGTTCAGCAAGTCAGTAAGGTTCCATTAAAATGCTTATTAATAATGCTTAAACCACTTTTACTCCTGCGATATTGCTGGTTCTAAGATCTATGCTTTTGGTTTTCAGAGTAAAAAGTGATGTTGGTGTTATCCCATCTTAGAGCGGGTGTATTATTAATTTTCCCGTTTTGTTGAGCTCAAACAAACAAGAGGAAACAGACTAGCGCGGGCACTGACCAGTTAGTTCTTTAAGAAATGGACACAGACGCCAACATATCCTCGTACTCTTGTTCAACGTGCAGGTATGATATCTGTTTACACTTCATAACATTGTAGGTTATCTCATCGGAGGTGTGACAGAGTATTGCCAAGGTTTGTTTTCGCAAAAAATTCTGACAAATAGATGTGGTGAGTGTACAAAAAAAAATAAGGTGTGTTGTTGGGACCCACCTTGTAAACGTGGAAGAAAAGGCAAAGACAAAACAGTAGCAACCGAAGATAAAGTAGAAACAAAACTAATACCGCAACAACCTACACTAATCAGTAATGATGAAGTTTTAGCCGTTTTATCACAACATCAAACAACCATACAACGAGCCTTCGAAATAATGCAACTCTTTCCAAGAAATATACTGGAAAACATGTTGTTACATGTACGAGCGCTACACGGAGAGTTGAACGTTTCCCAGTCGTTCGCGAACAATGAAGTTGCATTCATCTTGTCCAAACTAGCATATGTGTTGACTACACATGGCCAAGCACGTGTTGGCCAATATTTACACAACAAAGCAGTCACGCAGTTGGGAACTGTGCATGAAGTGTTTGACTACACTACTGCGTGTGCTATACAGTACTTGGCTGCATACAATTTTTCCGACAACGAAGTAGACGCTGCCCGCCAACGTGTACTACAAGTTTGGAACTATATCCAACGAGCATCACAACTCATACCATTAACAGACGTCACACAAAATAGTTTAGAACTCATACGGCACAGATTCTTGCGACATAGATGTTTATCTATTGCTGCACTACTCGCCAACAGAGTCGACGAAGCGCTAAGTATCAAGTTTGCGCTCCGTCAATGGTACTTGGAAATGAAGTTCAACCAAGCACAAGGAAGGAATACACCATTTTTCGGAGACCAGTACGAATACTTCATGAGTCGCATCGACTCTGACATTGTTAACGCGACAAACAACGAAGCACTAGGACTTAACACGATATCGCAGTTTGTCGACTATTTCCGCCAATACGAGAAGGAGGATTTATACAAGACATTGTTGATGAGTGTGAACGCATACAAAATTCACTTGTTGCACGGAATGGGAAGAACTATTGACCCAGAAGTCAAATTGGCCGCTGATACAGTTGTTGCCAACATGTCAGCCATGTGTTTACTGTCGGAACCTCCATTGTGGACACAACCAGTCGCAAGAGCAACACAAGTTCATTTGCACTTTTATGAAGCAGCAAAATCACAAATGGAGAGCAGTGAAGCATGTAGCAAGTTGGCAGAAGAGTTACACATGTTCAATAGACTTGCACAATGCCACAAGATCGTAGGAGAAAGATATAGTGCTATCATTACTCGTTTGAACGAACTTGTAACTGCACCTGTTGAGACAAAAGCAGAAACAGTGTACAATTTCAATCAGACATTGTTAAACTTTAAGAACGCTGTAGGTAGTCAAGAAGGTCTAAGGCATACGCCAATTAACCACCAACCCATCATGAGCCAACCACAACCCACTATACATCACCAACCTATACATGTACCACAACCACTACATCCACAAGCCATACCTCAACAATATATTGTCCAACAAATGCCTCCAAATCAAGCGCAGTACTATGTTGTACCACAATACACAACAACTGTACAGTATGTGCAAGTTCCTGTAAGAGCGCAGCAAGTTGACCAGTACGCGTATCGGTCGTCACAATTTGTCAAGGGACCAGATGATTTGGAGAACTTTATCGATGACTTCTTTGGAGAGAATCCAAAGAATGACAATTACGATGAGTTTGACTTTTTGTAGAATTGTATAAATATATTTAATCTTCTTCAGAAGTTGGTGATGTATCTGATGGTGTTACTTTCTTTTTCTTCTTTTTGGTTACCAAATTGACACCGGCATTCCAACCTGTGGCAAGACCAGAGATACCAGCGTTAACTGTAGTGGCTATACCCTTTCTTCCCAAATCGTATGCACCTACTCCGACACCAACACCCAACAATGCCGTTCTACCAATGAATTTGGTGGATGTTTTCACAATCGCATTTGGTGCAGAGACAATCGATCCTACAATGGACTGACGATCCTCGTTAATAGACAAAATAGCTCTTGAAAGGATAGCGATACCATCTTCTTGCTTGATGATAAGCTTGTATCCTCCGTTCTTGTCACTTAGTGATTCTATTGTAGTACACAAGTCACTAAACACTTTTTCATAGTCATCAAAACCAGTAAAGATGTACGTTCTTCCTTCTTCATCAGTAATCTTGATACTATTCTGCATGGCACTTGCTCCCTTGACTTTTGCAATCTTGTTCAACTCGGTTGCTAACGGTAACAATACTCTAAAAGTACCATCAGAGTTGATCAACGTATCAAAGCACAACGAGTGCGTGAACAAGTACAAGTTACCAGGTAAGAACGATGTTGACTCATGACAGCCAATGTGTAACAATAACCTGTCGTTGGCCGCTAATACAGTGGCGAATTTCTTCTTCAAAAGATTGGAAATGACATAACCACCTGCACCACCTTGTTCCTCCTCGTCATCACTTTCTTCGTTATCACTAATGAAGTCCTTGACTAGTAATTGATTCACAATCTCCCCTTCCTCTTCTTGGAAATTATCATTCACATCAAGTAGGAAATCTTTGATTCCATCAAAAGCTTCATTTCTTTCCACAGTGTCAATAAATAACGCTTGATATTCTTTGTTATCTTTTTCTTTTCTTTCCATGGTGAATGAAATTCCATTATCCAATTTGATCGCAATTTTAGATTGCGACAAACTACGTAACGACTCAACTGAAATAAAGAAAAAGTGAGAATCGTTATCATTTGTTAAATACGATCTTGACAACCAACAAATGCATGGTTTTGGTTCTTCAATGAGTACAATGAATCCATCTACAAATCGATACAATGCAGGGAAGATTCTTCGAATGAGAACGGTATCCGTTTCACTAATGAGTTCATCAACGTCGTTAAATACTTCATCAGTGTTTGCACTATCGCTACCTGGTGTAGCTGTAGTGTAATCCGATTTGGAACCCCATCGTTGATGCTTTTTCTTATCGAATAGACCAACACCTAGTCCGATGACTTTCTTTCCGTATTCACCGACATCCATAGCTGTTGTTGCAACTTTTTTAGCACCAGAACTGACTGTACTAGTTACAGCAGTAACTGTATTAGATACAGCGTGTGTAACGGCAGAGTAAACATGCTTGTGTTTCTTTTTGCGAATACTTGCTGCCTTTTTCTTCATTCTTGCTTGGATTAGAGGGTATAATTTTGTTTGAATGACACGATGAATATCTTTGATATCTTTTCTCTTTTCTGCAATTCGTTCCAAACTCGTTGCCAATTCTTGACATTCTTTTGTCAAAATGCGATCGATACCATTGTACAACTCGACATGCGAACTCTTCTCCATTTCACTCATTTCTTTCTTCATGAGTTTGTTAAAGTTTCTCATATCTTTTCTCTTGTACGTGATATTCTTCAACTGTTTGAGTTTTTTGTAATTGTCCATTAACACTTTGGATTGTTCTTCTATTTCTTCTACTTGTTGTTTCAACTCGTCGTGCTTGTGTTGGTATTCTGATATGTGAGTGGTGATTACTTTCTCTTCTGCATCTAGTTTAATCTTGTACGCTTCTTTGATCATCATTTCTGCTTCAATGAATTGATCCGCAAGTTGGTCAACTTGGACAGGAACTGTTTCTTTCTTCTTGATGGCTAATAAACCAGTAGATTGTTTTGGTTTCGAGTGTTTTGATCGTTTGTAAATGATTGCAAAGTAGTAGTTTCTCATGATGACACGTTCCTTGTACTTTTGTTCATCTTTTTCAGAAATTGGTTTCTTTTCTGTTTCTTCGTCATCAGTTTCATTATCTTTATCCGTTAATCGCATAAACCGTTCTTCGTATTCGGTGATGCGACTAGATAACTTGGAATACTCATCAACTAGTAAATGTGTTGGTGTTTTCAGCCAAATAATCAAATCACTCAAGAATTTGAATTCTTTGTCAAGTTCTTCTTTTGGTAGGCCTTTTCCACCGGCGTGGAAGTAGTCAAAGAATCTTGGAATAACAAAATCGTTAATTAATGTCAATTTTGCTTCTGAGAGAACTGGTTGGTCTGCTCCTGGCATTAAAATGTTCTTCAATCGTTGAACAAAGTTCCATGACAATGTTTGTAGTACCATCGTGAATAACGAAGGATGTAATTCTGTTACCAATGCACTGAGTTTCTCATCCAAAAACTGGAATCGATGATTCAGAATTTCCTCTTGTTTGGTATGGTCATCAGGTACAGCCAAAATAGATGGTAAAACTCCATAAATAGTCGACAAAGTGTTACTGGTAAGATTCTCAATCATGCCTTGACGAAGTACCGATTGTGACATTGTCTTGAGTGTACCAATGATACAATCATGCAAATAGGTAGGAATCTTTTTGGGATCAACATCCTTGTTATCTGTGAAAATGTTTCTTGGTTCGTCATCATCGTCATGTTCTTCTGTTTTATCAGTATGTGTATCTCTGGAATGTTCATCACTGTGTTCTTCATCGTCTTCCTCTTTTTCTTCTTCCTCTTCTTCAGAATCAGATTCTTCAACTTTTCCACCAACGAAGAATTTGATGTATATTTTCCATCGACTGACTGACTCGTATACATCGTTCATACAGAGTGCCATTTTACTCAAAATGGGAACAATTCTCTTTTCCGAGTGTTGAAGTTTTGGATCAGTAGGAAGTGCCGGTGTCGGTGGAGATTGCAATGCTTCTCTACCACTATCATTGTAGTGGTCTAGTAGTTCCATACAGAACGTCACAACAATGTGACTGATACCATTCATGAAACGTTGATGAGCAAGTTCCAAATCTGTAAGTGGTGATTTTTCAGTTTGTTCCTCATCTAGTGCTTCCAATTGTTTTTGTTCTTTTTCAATTTGTCTTTTTGCTTCTGCTTCGACAAAGTTGGAACTATTTGGATCATTTTGGTTCATAGCATCTTTGATTGTTCGAATCACTTCCATCTTGATGATATCAACAGCTAATTCATAATCTTCAATGGCTAGTACTCGACTTCGTACTTTGTATGCTTCGATACCTTGATACAGTGACGTGAACAAATCAATTACACAACTAGTGTATGGTTGTTCTTCTGTAATTTTATGCCAGTTGTCAACCTTGATTGCTCGTACTGCAACTTCTTTCATCTTTTGTGTATGTTGTTCAATCCATATGCTTACAAGTGGTGAACAAATGTACATGATCGGATATGGTACGAAACCACCACTGCTATTCTCACTCAAATACGTGTACAAATCGTTAATGGTTGTTACCAAATCAAATGATTCTCCTGGTAGTTGTTGCTTCATTGGTTCAACAACGTACCAAGTATACGTTGCAGCAAGTAAACCATACTCGACTTGGAAGTTTTGGTATGTACTTGTAATCATGACCTTGAAGGCGTCAATGTTACGTGGGAAACATTCATCAAAATTATTTTCGTACATTTTCAAGTATTCGATTGTAGCCTTGGTGAAGCATAACGAGATGATTGATCGATCATCGCTTTGAAGTGCTTCTCTGGTTTTTGACTTTAAGTGGAATAATAATCTTGCACATGACTTGGCAATGATGGCAGTCAAACGATGTTGTAGAGTCGTTGTAGTGAGTAGCTTTGTGATGCGATCTTGTTGAGCTTGTAGATTAGATACTGATTTTGCCATAATGGATCTCAAACCACTAATCAATGACAAGATTTTAACTTGTGTAGTGGTTGTGTTGATATGTGGAGCACCATCGGCAGTGTAACTAGCAAGCCAATGTTCTTTGAGTGATTTGACCATTTCACGATCTAGTACGGCAGCTACACTCTCAAATGATTCTCTTTCGCTTGCAGTAGCGTATACTGTTTCGAAATCTTCACCTTCTACTCTTCTTTCGAACATTAGTCGTACTATTCTCAACAAGGCTTTGTACTTGTTACGTAACAGTGTATACGTGTTCAAGTTGCCTGTTTGACGAGACAAGTTATCCAGCACCAAGTAGATTGGTAAGAAACGATCCAAACCTAACATATCGGATAGCGTTTCCAACAACAAGTAACTATCATCAGAAATAATCTTCTTTGATGCACCAGTTGCAACGCATGCCGCGATGACAGTCAACATCAAACGATTCTTACGTTCCTCGTTCAACGAGTTAGCATCACTTCCCTTGTTGATTTCAAATTCATTAATTTGATATCTTGTCAATAACATCTTGTACAAACTGTCATGTTGTTGTTTCTGCCATCGTTCATAATCTTGTTCAGTGTCAAACTGATTTCTATCATAGTATGGCTTCATAGCTTTGATGTTTTGCTCTTTGGCGTCTTGGTGAATCATCTTGTAGTGAGTAGTGCACACTTCCACGGCTAACTCTTTACCAGTTCCTCTTCTTGCTAAATCACGTTTTGCATCACGTAATTCGTCATCGGTACAACCCATGACAACACCAAGAAGTTTAGAAGCACGATTGTAGTTGACACTCAACTTTTCTTGTTCTGCACTGTACTTGACACGCAATAGTAACAAGCATTTTGCTAGTGCTTCTTTGCGTTGTTCGTTGTAAATGTGTTTCATCAAATCCATGAATCCTGGAATAGCAGTGCCGGAAAAGTGTCTAACATGTGCAAACACTGGTGATTGGTGTTCCTCAGGTACTGGACTTATGACATGCGTTGCTTGGATTTTGACTGGTGTTACCGTTTTCTCCAAAAAGTCATCTACAGACATGACTGACATTTCTCGTAGTCCTTGTGGTTTCTCATTAGGAATATACTCGTGTATTGCTTCCTTGATGACTTCGTCGATATTTTCTTCACCCTTGCGTCTAATGGTATGAATAGGAGTTGGTCCATAGTCTGGTTCTTTAGTTGATTTGAATTCGGAAATTTCACGCAAAACAATTGAATCTAAGGCAACTAGTAGTGCAGAGTTCTTCTTTTCGGTCAACTCTAAACTCATGGCAACCATGGTTAATGATTCGTACATGTTCGTACCATCATTGTGTTGCATACGAGCAGCCAATTCGAAACCATCGGGATAGGTTGGATGTAGTGAGGTCATGACATTACATTGATAAGTTGCTTCCTCCAAATTGTCTTCCAAATTGACTTGAAGAATCTCAATGTATCTGTGAAGATATTGTCTATTAAAAGGTTCCAATTTGACGCATTCGCCAAGTAGTTGCTTAGCTTTTTGCAACGCTTCTTTGGCTTCAGGACTATCTACATATCCTTGTTCCTCCTCTTCGTCATCAGGATCTTCCTCATCTGCAATTTGTTTTACAGGTTCTAGTTTAGAAGTATCAATCTCGATGTCGTCTTCAAACTCTTCTTCGACATCGGTATGTTTGACGTGTCCCTTCAAGTAGTAACTACTATTATTCTTTCCACGCATTTTGAGTAGATTATGTTTCGAAATTGTCTTTTCAGCCGATTTGAACTTTGTTGCGGCTTCTTCACGTTGTGGGAGAGTATCTTCCAACTCTTCACGCAAATCTTTCAATTCTTCAAAATCAGAATCGACATCAAGACCCTTCTTGATTTCTTCCTCTGCTGCGTCGTATTCTGATTGTGCAACTAGAATACGTGCGTGTAGCAAGTAACTCTCAGCATCATGATTATTAAAATCAATTGATGTTTTGATATCTTGACTTGCTAATTCCATTTGATTTTGATTCATGAAAACGCGAGCACGATACTTGTAATAGTTTGCATTATATGGTTGCAATGCGATTGCTTCGGTGAGCAATTGTTGAACGTAGGTATTCATAGCGATGGCTTTGCTACCTTCTTCTTGGATACGTTGAGCAAGTGTGAACTTTTCTTCTGCGAATTTTGTTTGGAGTTCCAAACGTGTACATTCTTCCAAATGATCTCTCATTTTGGCATTGTTTGGGAATCGCTTCAATGCAGCAGTAAGTGTCTTTCTTGCGGCTGTATACTTGAGTTGCTTCGCTTCCATTCTTGCTTTTAGAATTGAGGTTTCCAATTCGATACCCTCACGAGTCTTAATGTTCTCTTTCTTCTTTCCTTCTTCAGTAGCAGCTTCTACTGACAATTGACTCAAAATGAACTTGCAATCTGCAGCAGATTGTTTGTACTGAGCTGCAGAGGCATACTTTTGAGCGCGGGAAAGTCTTGTTTGGATATGTGAAGGTCTTAGTAGTAACGAAGTTGTCAAATGACGGATCTGTTCGGTAAGATCAGCATCGACACTTTGTCCCTTCAAGAATGCACGTTCGGCTTCTTCAGATGCTGTCATTAAACGCAATCTCATCCAAACATTGTTCAATCCAGTGTTAAATGGGGCAACGTTATCGATTGCATTGTTAACTACGTTGAACGCATCGGCGATCTTGTTTTGCTTCAATAGTGACTCGCACAATAACACATAGAAATGTGGGAAATCTTTCTCGAACTCGATAGCCTTGACACAATCCTTTTCGGCTAAATCGTACTTTTCCAATGCAAAGTAGCATAGTGCACGATCATAGTATGCGCTACTATAGTTTCTCAAATTCAATTCACTGCGACTTGTGGCAAATAGTTTTTCCCATTTTTCAATATATTTTTCACTCTCTTTGAGTGCATCCTTGTATTGTTTCTTGAAATAATATTCTTGACATTTTTGACGATTCTTTTCCAAATTGTATTGTTCCTTCTTTAGATCCTCAATGTGTGAAAGAATATTCTTTGCCGATGTTTGTTGTTCAGAATCCCAACTAGAAGAAACACTCTTTAGCGTTTCTTTCAAGTACTTGATACCAAGATCGAATTGTTCCTGACATGCGTATGCTTGTCCAACAAGTATACAACATTCATAGGATACTTTGGCGTCAATTTCCTTGTTGATGAGTTGGTTTTCTTGAATACAATCTCCTGTTACTTTTCCACTATCGATACAAAGTGGGTATTTGTGAATCAAGTAGTATGCTTTAACTATGCACAATTGCCATTTTGGATTGTATGGATACAACTCTATGGCCTTGTGAATACTTTCCAATGCGATATCTACGCGCTGTCTTACGAATGCTTCGGCTTCTGTCTTTCCGACGCTAATTTGGTAAATCTTTGACATAGTATCGAGTGTAGGAGATTCTAATGTTGGTGACTTGCCTTCTTTCTCTTTGATCAAGTCACGTTCGAGTTCTTCAAGAACGAATAATCCTTTATCAAATTCCATTTCGGCACTTCTCAAATTATCTTCCAACTCGCGTAACTCTTCCAGTTCCTGTAACACTTGAGTGTTACTTGGTTCAATCTTCAATGCCTTTTCCATAATGGCAATACCCTTGGAATATTTTCTCATCAACTTGAAACATTCTGCTTGCGCCAAATAGCCGATGATTTGCTTTGGCGATATTTTAGTTGCCAAAAGTGCATCAGTAAGGGCTTCGTGATACTGTTTCATGTGACAAAGAAGCGATGATCTATCGCACAAGTAACGATTGTTGTCAGGATCGAGTGAAACTGCTTTTCCTAACAACTCTAGTGCTTCCTTGTTGTTGTGTTGAAGAATAAGTTCTTGTGCAGTGTTTGCCGCTTTGACTGCCTGTTCCATTGCTGCTTGCTTATTTTCAGCATCTTGGAGTGACTTTTCTAATTGTGAAACACCATCTGTATCTTGTTTCTGCTCAATATTCAAACGATCAATACCAATCTTGTACGTTTGAATACCTTTTTCAATTTTTCTTCTGGCAATGTGACAATTACCTGCAATCCAGTAAGATCGCCAATTGGCAGGATCTTGTGTGATTGCTTTTTGCGAATAGTCAAGTGCTTCTGCATACTTGTGGCATTCATAAAGTGCTTCAGCAAGTGTTGCAATGCGTTCCGTATCTGTGTAGGCCTCCGTTTCTACCGACTTGGTCAAGTGTTTGATCATTGCTTCACGGAGAATACCTTCTTCTGGATCGTCTTCTTCGTACTTGGCTTCTTTAACGAGTTCTCTGTACTCTTCTAGTTTCTGCTTTCCTAGTTGATACTGTTGTTCAGCCTTTTCGTACAACCTCTTTTGTTCTGAAATATAAGTATTCAAATCGCTTAGACGCATTTTGCACTCTGTAACTCTCTTTTCCAACTTTTTCTTCTGATTTTGATCAATGATTGCAGTAATCACATTACTTGATGCACTCAACGTTCCAATCTTTTCGACTTGTGCAATTGCGTCGCTGATTTGTTCAAGTGCACTTGAAAATTTTTTCTTTCTCGCCATAGCGTTCAATTTGATCTTGTACGCATCGACCAACGCGTTCATGCGACCTTTCTCCTTTCTAAGAATATGCTCGATTCCAATATTAAAATCAGAATCTTCACTACCGGTGAGTGAACGTTTCTTATCAGGTGGAGAATAACTTGTGATTGTGTTGATCATTGTCTTGCAGTCATTGATGGTCAAATCTAACTTGTTATAGAACAAGTATGCTTGTGCTCTTTGCTTGAGCGCAAGAATCAAAATGTCAGAAGAAAGTTTGTCCGATTTGCCCTTCATATCGGCATACTCGAGTACAACTTCACTTAAGATGTTGATGGACTCTTGATACATTTCCAATTTGTAGTACGCACTACCTTTGTGTAACATGGCAACAATCTTCTCGATATTTAGCCGAACGATGTTCTCTTGCTTCTTTTCTTCTTTGATTTTCTCCGCAATAAGCTTCATTGTCGTATCAGCGTCTTTTAGACACTCGTCAAAGTGAGATGCCTTCAAATGAGCGTAACAACGACGGAAAGTCATAGTATACTCCACATCGCCAGGTGATTTATCAATCTTGTGTGTTTCTTCAGAAATGATTTGTAACCAATATTTCTCATTGTGTACTCCCTTGTTCAAGTTGAATCCGACCAACTTTACTTGGTACTCTGCGTCTTCTTTCTTCTTTTCTACTTCTGCACTAGAAACAAGTTTCTTTTCCAAACGATCAACTTCTTTCTTTCTAGTTTGTGCGTCCAAGAAGGTTACTGGAATACCGATATCAGGTACAGCGTCGAAAAGTTTTGCAATTTCGATTACACAGACATCTTTCTTGTATGATGCCTTCATAGAGTTTCCACCTCCTTGAATGATTAACATTTGCGCGTCATTGTCATAAATCATGATATGTGCTTGTCTTGCTGATGGCCATTCGTATTGTCTTCCAATTTTGATTGGATTGATGGTTGAAACAGTAGTTGTTACAGCGCCAGTTACACCTTGTACGGCACCTGATACACCTTGGTATACGCCACTTGTAATGGCACTAATTGTTCCTCTCTTGCGTTGTACTTCTTGTGTAGTGTCTGGTAACGCTGATAACTCTTTGCTACTGGGAGATATCTCAGTAAATGTGAGATTCACCAGATCAAACAAGAATAGTTCCTTGTAGTGATGATGGTTACTATATCCACCGAAAATGGCGATTACACCACGGTTAATGTAAGCGGCACTATGTCGGTATCGTTCTACTGGTAATTGGTTCTCTTTTCTTGCAGGAACGTTAATCTTTAGTTGCGTCCATGTTCTACTGGTCAATGAAAATGACCATACGTCATTGAAGCACGTATCTCCACCGACAATAGAAGAGTATTTTTGTTGATGGCCGAAACAGACGATCATTTCGAATAGTGGTTGAAGTTTTCGAAGTTCGTCTGGATCTACACTTTGCTTACTTTCCAATAGTTTGTTTCGTACCCAGTGAACAGGTGCCATGTTGATCATTGTTGCAGAATGACCGTATCTTCCTGGTGGGACTTCTTTTTTGTCACCTTTGAGTGGATTAGGATCTGACCAGACCTATTAAAATTATTTAGTATAAAGCATAATAAAACGTACCATAGTTTCCAAATCCAACACCCAAATATCAGAAAATGTTTTCTTATCGGTTCTGCCTCCGTATATGAACAATCTTTGATCTTTTATGGCTGCGCTGTGATCGGTTCTGCCTTCTGGTTTGGCTTTGTCGTTTCCAAATTCTATTTCTGTCCATGTTTGCGCAACAGGGTCATATATCCACACATCGTTCAAGAATTTTTTACCGTCTGTACCACCGAATAATACGATGCGTGATGGATTTTTTGGTTGTGGTTGTTTCTCTTCGTCATCATCTTTGTCTATTTTCGCTTGTACACCTTCGACATTCCACGTTTGAATGTAGTGAGTAGTTGTGTGACCGTCTCTACCGCATGGATACGCCACTAGTATGTTTTCTATCGCAGAACTCTTTTTGAATTTACCGGAGAATAAACCTTCTTTTTTCTTCTTTTCTTTTTTCGATATTGTTTCGCTACTCCATTGGCCAGTAGAACTACACGTAAGTTTCACGATATCGTCATAACGAGTGAATCTCGTAGATCCACCAAATATATAAATTGGTTTGATCCTTAATCTTGGGCTGTACACCCTGTTTTTAGGAACATTTTCTGGTATCGTCCAACAACTGTGGCTCCATCGTTCAGAGTACTCATCACCTAGTGTTGCCACACGCCACTCAGTGATGCTCATTCTTGTTTGACAGCTGTCGTTTACAGATTAAAAAAAGATAAAACTGAAAAGAATGCTTCTAGAGCCACACAAGAAGATCGGTACACTTTCATGAAGTAGACCAGCTTTATTTCCAACCAGGATTGTAACAACTTGTCAAAAACACCGCACGTCAACCAATGACCCTCGTCTCACTAATCGAAAACTTCCTTACAGAAGACAAAGCTGATGTGGTAAAGTTCTCGATGCTGTTAGGACAAGTAGCACTCGAAGAGAATCCAGTAGAGGTCGAACCTTTATTTGATTTGTTCAACAAAGTTTATTATAACATCAAAAAAGATGTTCCTCAAGATTGGCACCCATCGAACGCAGAAAAATTCAATTTCATAATTGATTGGTTAAATGGCTCGGTACTTAAAATATGGCAGTTCGATCCACACGCACCTTTCATGGTGGATCACTTATTATATCCACAAATGTGGCAAGGAGTGCTAGGATTCACTTGTGCTACTGCCGCAACAATTCTATTGTACCTATGCCGCGAATTAGGACTAGATGAAAATAGCGTTTATGCTGCAGGTTCAGTAGACCATGTTTGGGTAGAATTTACAGATGGTAACATTACGCAACGATTCGAAGTTGCTGAAGATGGTAGCGAAGATGCCGAAGAAGCAACATTAAAGTTTGTTGATGTTGGCGAGACTGAACACATGGACTACAAACAAAATCGAACTATTACCACTACAAAACACGACATGGCCTTTTGTGGCATGCTACTAGAAACACTGCTCAAAATTAAGATCAAAAGTTATCAAAAATCAGGCAAAGACGCAAAAGCACAAACAACACTTGTTCAACTCACGCAACTATGCGTCAAGTATGCCGAAAAACTATACTTGAACGAATCTAGTACCTGGTTGTGTATTTTAGCAAGTATGATAGAACTCGACGAGTTTCAACACAATGATAAGAGCACAACAACGCTACTCAAGCAAGATGAAACATTCAAAAAGTACATGGAAAAGACTACTGGTTGTATAGAGCTAAAACCAATGGTTGGAGCACTATACAAAAAAGCAAACGAGATCTCGTCATCACTTAGTCTGAACGCACTGCTTGGATGCGCAAGATACTGTGCCTATTCGAATGATCAAATTGGAGCGTTGGAGTATTTGGAAAAAGCAGAAACATTAGCTGAGCAATACTATGAGGGAAAACGTACAGAAGATATCTCACAGACAAGATGCTCGGTGTACGCTTATTGCTACAAAGCACAACCTTCAGAACAACTCATGCAACAGATGCTTCAGGCATTACATTATGTTTTAGCGTTTGACAATAAGAACACGTACTTGGTAGAGAATACACCAGTCATACAACATATACTCGACAACATAACGGAAGACATGTATGAGAACGAATACATTGATAGTATACGCAAGCATTTATCTATTGTAGGGCTTACGTGTAAGTACTTTAAACCTCAAGAGTGGGAGAAGAACAAAATCAAGTTGAGTTCTGATTGTTGCAGTTATGATCAAGGTTTTGTACTGCAGTCAGTGTTTACGTGTATGGATTGTAGTCGATTCAGTCAAGAACATATTGGTTTCTGTGAGAGTTGTGCGACTCAGTGTCATGCAAAACGTGGACACATGGTTGCTGACATTGGTGAGAAAATGTTCAAATGCGATTGCGGGAATTCCAAATTTTTGATCAACACATGTGCTTTGGAACCCAACAAAGATGCGGTAAATATTCAAAACGTGTACAACCACAACTTTTCAGTGTTGGGAAGTAAACCAAGATACTGTTACTGTGACCAAGAAGATGATGAATCTGAAGTACGAGTTCAGTGTCCGCAGTGTTACGATTGGTTCTACAACGTAGAAAAGAAAGAATGTACTGGACATATCCTAACAGATGAAGAAGCCAACGAGTTTGTATGTAAAAATTGCCAACGATTATCGTCCAAGAAACGAAAGTCTGAAGGTTTTGAGGAAAACTCACAAAAAGAGTCAAAATTAGAATAAATTATATTGTTTGAACACGTTTGAGTTCTGGTAGTTCTTCTACGACGTCTTCTGGAAGATCTATTTGTTTTGGTGGGATTGGTTCTGAGAGGTGTGGTACAATGTTATCACTTAGTGCTTTTCCTGATGTTTCTACTGGTACTAGCATCGAACACAGCGCTCCTATTGCTGCAAATCCTGTATACACTGCAACACATGCCCATAGACTATAGTTGAGCAGTGAAGTACCAATAAACAATGTCACGATACTCGCTACGTAACTCATTGAGATGCAGAAACCTGTACCGCTGTTTCTTATCACAGTGGGGAACACTTCTCTTGTAAACGCTGCAGTACTATTGTAGCATCCTGTAATGAACATTCTAGCAAATACAGCAAAGATTGTAGATAACCAAAGTGGACCTGGGATCATTAAACACATTACAAACACTCCGCAGAGAATAAAGTTGGCTGCCAGTGTAATTTTTCTTCCTATGTAATTGATCATTATACCACATACGATAAATGATGGTAACTCTGCCAACGTTGCTAAAAATACTGCTGGGTAAGTAGTCTTTCCTCCACCTACACTAAAGTACTCTGGTGTCATAACAATCACACCATAGTACACTAACGAGTTTGCAAACCATACCCAACTCATCGCTACTGTGAATTTCCACATACCTACTTGGTTAGTGTTTGTTATTGTACGTTACCTTTAGCCCATAGTTCAATAAACTTGGATGACTTTCTACTTGGCGTGCTAACTTCAATAGGTGACACTACTGATGGTGCTCTACATAGAGTACCTGGTAATGGTTCTACTTTGTTCCATTTGAACATCCACTGAAGAATTTGTTCAGCTTCTTCGTATCGTTCTGATACCGTTAAAAAACGTGCACTCTCTGGTATCCATATAACTAGAATTGGTGCTAAGAATAGTGGTATACTGATAATGATCAAGAACACTCGCCATGTTGCAACACTCGTAGAGCCTATTGTATATGTATCAGTTGGTAGCATTATCCATGCTAAACCTGTTTCTGCGAGTGCTCCAAGAGTCCAAAATATGTTGATGCATAGTGCGAGTACTCCTCTGTATTTTGTTGGTAGAAACTCTGTCATCAGTGTAACTGGTGTTTGACCTGCAGCAACAGCAAACCCACATAGCATTCTTGCTGCAAGAAAAAGGAGCCAATGTGGAGCGCATGCTGACAATACTGAGAGTATGCCGGCAAGAATGTTATAAACGAAAATGATCTTTCTGCGACCAAACCGGTCCGTAAACCATCCAAAAAACGATGAGCCCACTGCTGTTCCCTGTTTAATGGTTAAAAATTGGAATCACATACAATAAACACTGAACATCCAACCATTGGCACTGCCAAATTTTTGTCCAAGTCCCAATGTTTTTGGAGCACAGGTAGTAAAAATCCTAGCATCATCAATTGTGTGGAGTACAGCGAAAAGAGTACTCCAGATAAAAGAAACAATGTTATTTGAAACCTGCCCATGCCTGCATGTTCTATAGCGTCATCAACAGTGTACTGAATAGGCACTGGAGATTTCACAGCCCCTTCTTCATGCATTTTTGACAAGATTACAAAGCGGCAACGGCTACGCTTCGTACTTGCGCTGAAGAGGTTTTCAACACTACAGAGGTCGACAAAATAACAGCCCTTTGAATCAAGGACTGACATGCAGTGGAAACTTGTACTACAAAGAAAAAGGTATCATAGCTCAGAAGTACTCTTACGTTTCAGTGTTGCAAATTGAAACATTGCTGATTTTGTTTCGCATCGCATCAATGATGCCGTCGTTTTACTACCATCACTCGATTTTTAGTTAGCTAATCATGTCAGCCATATTTGTCGCGTCTACCAATTTGGTTAATTTTTGAGAAACGAGCAAAACGTACCAGCTGTTCAATAATAACACTTGCATGCTCTCTTGTACTACTGATCCAATAAATGTGAAAATGTGGCTATTGAACAGTTGATGTTTGTGATGTCGCTGAATTTTAGACAACCGATTTTGTGACACGAAGCATTATCTGTCACCAACCAGTACTCACAAAAACATCGCAGCCACGCACACCCGTGTGCAAATGAGTTCACCCTTATCGTCTCCTATGTCGTCTCCACGTGGCATGTCGTTGTTGCAGTCAAAAAAGAGTGTCCCCCTCATGCACAAACACATAGTACCTACAGAAGATGAGCACGCACGAAATAGGAGTCGTTCGATGTTTGCAAAGCCTTCTTCACCCTTGTCGCCAAGAAAAGATTTTTGGCGAAAAATGGCTCAATCCACAACTGCAGAAGACCCGCTTTCGGCATTTTTTGCAAACAATCAGTCCCCACCAACCTCAAATTATCCTAGTCCTCGAACAAGGCGACCATCTAAGCAGGGAGGTTGGTATGACGCGTTTGACGGTGACACTATGCTGCGCAGATTGTTAATAGAGGATAAACAGTTTCACGATTTGTTCATGCAATTTTCGGAGTCTGAATACAGTAGTGAAAACTTGCAGTTCTTTGATGAATTGCAACAATGTAAACAAATACCCACAAAACAACAGTTTCGTGAATTGTACAAAAAATACATCGCTCCAACTAGTACCAGTGAAATCAACCTTTCCCATGCGATACGCTCGAGAGCAGAAAGCGTTTTAAGTACGGCACCTTTGGAACCAGTTCCGCTAGATGTACTAGATTCACTAGAGTATGCTGTGACCATTACTCTGCTCGATGTATTTGCTAGGTTCGAACAATCCATCCTGTACAATGAATTAAAAACAATAAACTTGTAAAGATTATACCTTAAAAGTGATTATTCTACTCTACTCAGTCTCAATGGCGTAAATTGTGTTTATTCGCGAAGGTAGTCTGTTAAACTGTCAACGCCGTTGAATATCTCGGAAAGATATGAGATAGCTTGTAGTTGTGTTACGTACGAAAGCAAGTCAACATCGATATGCAACATTTTCCATTGAGTGTTTTTTCGCTGTTCACCATTCCCTTCATTCGAAACTTCTTTAGTGGTGCTGGGCTCAGAATGTGTTACTTTTCTTTTTTTTCGTCGAGGCTCGTCTATTGTTGTTAATTTGTCGCAATCGACAACTGTTTCGTTATCATTTTCGTATAAAATCTCGTTGCTAACTCGTGTTAAACTTCGTGTGACTAGAAACAATCAGATAATATCATAGCAAACAAACCTCTCATAACGATTTATAAATAACTTGATCTTACAAGCTTTTTAGCAAACCTTTTTGGTACAACAGACTCTCATTACGTTGGACAGAGACTCCATACAGCCATGCAATAAAACATTTTGGTTTACGAGGCCCGTAGCTAAAATATTACAAAGCAAATGTACACTCTCATCACCATCGAAGAGCCGGAACCTACTGCGCAAAAATCTGACGAAAACTACGCTATATCGATTGACATAATGCTCTTTGGTCTTCCTGGTGTTGGTTGCAGAGCATTGGCCAGACAGTTTGTCGATGAAAAATTTTCTGGGAGTGTTTTACTCTTTCCAACGCGCAGTAGTAGAGTAATTGACGCAGGACCTAACGATGTTAACATTAATATACGATTTATGAAATCTTTTGAGTGGATGATTGGAAAGAAGGCCTATTGGAGAGGAACGGTGGCCATGCTGGTATACAACACTAACGAGTACGTACATATTTAGAACGATTAACGTTCCAGTCACAAATCGTTCGAAGCATTGCACGAGTTTATGAGACTGATAAAAATACACTGCAGCGCGAACGCTATTATTGCTATTGTAGGAACACAAAGCGATCTTGGAAGTCAAATACTACCAAGTGAAATTGAAGAGTTGAAGAACTCTAATGAAAAGCACAGAAGTTTTCAGTATGAGGTTTCCGCAAAATCAGGCAGAGGTATTGAAAAAATGTTTATCGATCTAGCAAATACTATCTTATCTACTACAAAGCTTTCAGATAAAAACTTGATGATAACTTTTGGAAAGCATCAAATACGGAAACACGATTTACGAGCAGAATTGTGGAAAGAGATGTCCCATTTATGCGATGCAATAATCACAGCGAAGCAATAACTATAAGAGTAGCAGTGCTTGTAATATTCAACGGTCTATGCAACATTGACAAGTACATTATATTCAAACTACATCTTGGTTAATTAAGACTAGTGATCGTTCGTTGTCGGGTGTATCGATTTATGTTCAAGTTGTCAACCTAAAACACTGTTCATAAATGTGTGCATAAAATGTTAAACGCAATCAGAAGTTTCAATGATGTCTGTATTGAGCATTGATCAACCGTTTTTTGGTATATTTTGTAACAGAACAACCATGCAAAATGCACTTGTCTCTGATGATGTTATTCTCACACAGGATGTGGTTAAAACGAGATTTAAAAGTTTAATTTTGTCGTGCACTAACAACAATAGATATTGACGAATGCATTAAAGTAGGTGCAACAATGAAAACAGTTCTTGGTCCAAAATCCTATGACAAAATATTTGTAGAGACAGACGGCGAAGTATCAATAACGAACGATGGTGCAACAGTGTTAACTTTGATGGTACGAGCGTTAACTATTTAACATTAAGAAAAAACAATCTCATCCTGCTGCGAAGCTTTTGATACAACTAAGTGAAGCAATGGATAATCAAACAGGAGATGGAACAACATCCGTAGTCGTTCTCGCAACATCACTGTACGAATATTCGTTCCAACTAACACGTAGATTGCATGAAGCAAAAAACTTATTATCACAAGGTGTACACGTAATGGACATTATACGTGGATTCACATTTGCGTTGACCATGATAGAAGAACCACTGAAAAACATATCAACACCGTTACCACCACGAAATGATTCTTCATTAGAACCCATACTATTACAAATTGCTACTACTACTCTATCATCAAAGATATCATCCCACGTGGCACCTACACTAGCTCGTATCGCAGTTCGTGCATGCTTACAAGTTGGCGTTTCCGATCACACAAGCATGCTCGACTGTATTCACACAATACGCGATAAAGGCGGAGAATGCCAACTCGTTGAACCAATTCCATGTATCATCATACCAGACGATCCAAAGAAACCACTCTCCCAAGCAATTATTACTTCCAAGGTCGCTGTACTAACGTTTGATCTGAATCCATCAAGTAACAAACTTGGATACGTGAACAACACATCTAGTATGAGTACAGAACAAGTCGATCGCATGTTGAAACATGAAGATGAGTTTTATAAGAAATTAGCAGTACAAGTTCGCAAGTTGGGAATCAACGTGATCATTTTGCAAGAAAAGTTGACAAGTGCTGAAGATCCTGTTCCAGAAGCAGCTGCGAAACTATTTATACGAGCAAAAATAACTGTACTACGACCATTCCAGAAGGAACAGATTCGTATGGTTTGTGACGTAAGTGGTATTCGACCCATTGTTTCACATTCACAACTATTCGAGTTGAGTAAGGACACTGCTTCTGCACATGTATTCGATTTCAAGTCGATCAATCCTATACTAGTATCGATACCGTACATTCAGATCGTACCAGAAACAGTGAAGAGAAATCATGTTAGTATCGTACTTGGTGGACCCAAGTTGACTGCCATAGAAGAGATTGATAGAGCGTTACATGATGTGCTACGCGTACTAGAGTCTTCACTTCTATCAAATGGTGTTTTACCTGGAGGTGGTGCATGTGAGATGGCTATTTCTGCTTTTGTTTCAAACAAGATGCAATCTATGGAGAGTATACATGGCACAGTTGTGGAATCGTTCTGCAAAGGCTTGGAACAGATACCTAGATTGCTTTGTGAACGTGCAGGACTCAACCCAACAGGTTGTATGAATCGTCTCAAGATCGCTCACTCTACAGAACCAAATTGTAAGAAAGGTATATTTCTAGGTGAGCAGAATGGTATCTTTGACATGGCAGAGCATGGTGTCCTAGAACTATTAGAAAACAAGTTAATGTTAATACGAATGGCTACACAAACAGCAATCCAAGTGTTAAAAATAGATGGTGTGCATCAAGTGAAATCATAATTTATACATTTAATCTTTTTCAATTTTGATCTGTGGTAGTAACCCAGCATCAGATTTTTCATCTTCACTTTCTCCACCAAACGATGAATCGTCCACCTCTACACCATATGATTGTATTCTTGCGTTTCTTGGGCTATTTGGAGGTGATCTATGAGGTACACGGAAGAATGGACGTACATACATTTCATCCAAGTGAGCGATCAAACTTAGCGTTGCTGGTGTAATTGGTGTTTGTTGAACTTCTGCTTCATCAGGTACAATATCTTCTTCTGTACCTACCTGACCTGTCATGACTACATCATTGTACAAATACTTTAATAGTGGTAAGGTTCCACCTCCTAATACAATAGTAGTAAATAACACGATGAACAGTGTAGTGGTAACGATCTTATTATGGTTTGCGTTTTCTGATGTTGTTAGTGACAATGAGAATGCGATGGCTCCTCGAAGTCCTGACCAAAACATTGTGAATTGTGATTTTTCTGAAATTTTGTTCGATCGTACTGTTCTGTTCAACACCCATGACAACGAGAAAATATTCGCTGCTCTTCCTAAAAAGCATAAAATGATCGCAAAGAACACTAGTAAAAAGTTGAACTCATGATGGAAGCTAAACACTGCTAATCCGAGATATGCAAACACTATTGTCTCACATATAAATGCCAATGTACGGAACATCAAATGCGCAGATACCTGTGACGCATGTGACAAATTAAAGTGAGTATAATGTGAATTAACAATTCCATTACTCAAAATAGCAAGAATACCTGATAATTGTAAACCTTCGCCGACTAAATAAGTCGAATAACATGCAATCAACAACAATGTAAATTCTAGTGATGGATATTTTCTAAAATCAATGTGTTTGAACATTAACGCAGTGAACATGGCTGATAGCGTTCCAATGGCAATAGATCCGAAAAATGTCATAACAAAGTGAGTGATGCTCAAAAGTACAGAGTTCAAAGTGAACACTTGCGACAATGAGAAAGATTTGAACAATATAATAGCAATGGCGTCATTCAGAACAGATTCTCCAAATATTAGTGTTTTCAATGTGACGTCGACATCTACTCCTGACATGACGGCAATGGTGGCGACTGGATCGGTGGCACTGATTAAAGATGCAAAAACGAATGCATCAACCCATGGTAATAGTCTAAAAATGCCTAACCCTAGTGCGACAACAATTGTACTAATGAGTGTTCCAAATACTGCAAAAGTGAAAATGGAACCAAAATTCGAAAAGAAATCACGTTTCTTGAGATTGTATCCACTCTCAAAGATGATTGGTGGTAGTAGAAATAGTGAGAACGTGTTGGCATCTAACTTGAAAACGTCATTCACAGTTTTGTTGTTAAATACGAGTACTCCGCCTAATACTGTGCCGATAAAGATTGTAGCGATACTCTCTGGTAGGTATTTAAAATCGAATCGTAAAAAGCCATATGTTAAAAAGATCGTCATAACGAGTGTAGATAGTACTAGTAAATAATCGATACTTTCATCATCTGTTTTGTGTGGTGCTGGGGTTGTTTCTACCGCTGGTGTTGGCGTTGCTGAGTCTGTCGGTATAGTCTGCGCAAGTGCTACAGTAACCAATACGACAAGCACGATCGCAAAAGTTTTCCGTGTTATCATGCTTGTTTGAATACTAAACGGGTTGACTAAAATTATTACCGTTACATCAAACAAAGAATTTGCAAGCATGGACAGTCCTCTATCGCCTGTTGAAGACTCGTTTTCAACCTTCTCAAGGCGCACGTTTGGGGCAAAAAAGAAGCAAGTAAAATCGAAAATAAGCAAAGAAGAGAAAGCACCAAAGAAACAAAAAGCAACAAAACGAAAACGTAAAGTCGAAGAAGCAAATGCATCACCCAACGGTGTAAAAAAAGAAAAGAAGCTAAAAGCCGACGACCCATTAGCCCAGTATTTGGAACAACAACGCAAATTCTTCGCGAAAGTAGACTCGTTAGAACTTGTTAATGAAAAAGATGTTGTGGTAATCAAAGCAGACACAACCTGCGTCGCAGTAAATACACCAGACAAAGAAGAAGTATGGACGATGGCGAAAGATAAGAAAAACAGGAAGCGAGAAGAGCGACGGCTGGACCAATTAGATGCTGAGAAATCACATCTGTCCACCTCATCAGCAAACAAATCTAGTGCCTCTGCAACCAAAACAAATAACTTCAAAACAAACAAATCTAATACCATCATCACACCAAACAAGTCTATTGTTTCCTCTGTATCGTCAGCTCCAAGGACATCGCAAGACACTGCAGAATCGCCGATTGCGGTCATAATGGACGTGGAATTCCCAGCATTGGTTATGCCAGAATTACCCAACGTTGACGATATCCTAGTACCAAAGATTCAAATACCGAAAGTAAGCAAAGAATTGCAAGACAAGTACCCTCAATTGTATGCCGATTATGTAGAATATTGCAATGCTGTAGGAGAGTTTTTGGAACCTATATTATTTGAAGAGTTTTTAGAGCAGAATAATGTGTATGAATAAATATCTTTTTCACGCTAAAGGCGAGATTATTGTAACTTCTACAAAACAACGAGAACAACCATGTCGCGTATGGCATTGTATCACGTTGACGAGAAGCTCCTCAAGCTATTCAATGTTGATTCTGGCAAACTTTTAACTAGTTGGCGTATAGAACCAAAGGATTTTAACCTATTCGCAACTGCTGATGGAAAGCATCTACTCTTCAGCGACGACATTAGTAAAACACATGTCATTAACCTAGAGAATGGTGTTAAAACAGAAATACAACTGTGCTATAACATATCACAATTAGACGATGGTACTTTATACAACACTGAAATCAATGGAAATAGCGTCAGCCAAATAGAGATCATTTCAAACAAAATACGAACTAAACAAAAAATGCATGTGCCTATACAACCTGTACTTCGCTTCAACATGAGCGCCTTTGCTGCAGGAGCGAAGTATTTCATCTGCAAAGGTGAAGTATGGGACTTGAAGACACAAAAACGTGTTTCAAACGATAAACTAGCATCTATATACAATATCGATAGACCAAAAACATACTATGGTAACTACATGGTCTACAAACATGACTTTACCATGTTCGACTTACGACAACCCAGCGTTGAGATCAAGAGTCTTATTAGTAACTCAACAAGTAGTCAGTGTCTATTTCTGACTGCAACAGTGTATGGGTGTTGGGAAAAGTATGATGGAGTCGTGCAGGTTAGAATGATAAATAGTGGTGAAGTCAAATTAACGATACATGGCCAATATCTGGGAAACAGCGACAATTATTTGGCAATGCAACGTGACGCAACTTTAGAAATCTATGATATCAGAAGATTTTGTCTTACGACGAGTATAAATATTAAAGCAGGAAACAATATGGAAAATCCCAAGGCAATTTTCTTCAATGTCAAGCAAGATTTGAGAGAAAAGATAATAGCAGCAAAAAGCTATCGTGATGTATCTATCAAATGTCTTGACGAAATATAAAGCATATCTAGTTATAATTTTGAAATAATTTAATTTACAGTTGTACACGCTATGAACCATCCAATGAGTCACACAAACTGCATACATCCTCCAACTTGATAAAAAACATCTTTCAGTATTGGATTTGCATCCACTGTCGCATTTACAGTCCCACTACTAACTACATATGGCGTGCATGAAGTCAAAACATTTCTACAGCACAAGTTGCAGAGCTCTCGTGCAAAAAACTCTAGTACGCCGCTCATGTACAAGCTTGTATCCATGCTCACTATTTTTGGTGACGCGTCAATGGACAGCTCTTGATGGACAGCGTAAGTTGGATACTTTAACGCTTGTCTCTTAACCATGCATAACGATTTTCCTTGTTCAAAATATTTTGTTTCAAGTTTGGACAAACCTGCTTGGTTTGCCAATTTCGCAACTGTGTCATTACGCGACGCAAACACTGCGAGAATGGCTAATTGTACATCTGATACTGTTACTTGGTACGCCGCATGGTGGATACTCTGAGCGCTTAAATAACCGAATAACTGCCTAACAAAGAAGTCCACTTCTTGAAGAGCGGAGTGGTCTAATGTTACGCAAATTGGTTTGTTTGACAAGTATCGATACGGGCACCGTGTTATTAATTGATTATCTTCATCAACTATTAGTGCTTCATTAAAATCACACATTGGCACTAGTAACGTACATCTAACGATACAGTTCCGTTTTTTATATCGTTCTATTGTATCGTTGTTGTGACCAGTTAAAAACTCTTCGAATGTACGCTTTCGTGCGAAATATCGTGGTCGAAAAAGGACAGTGTACACCTCTGTCATATATTTGTTATTGTTTCTTGTATTTTGTTGGGACAGTGAAAAAGAGAGATTCTGTGTTGTCTCGGAATTCGAGAAGTTCAAAATCGCGGAGAAATAGGAATAGACTTTGTTTTACAAATTATGAGGAACGTTTTCTTAGAGAATATTGCACTTCTTCTTGTTAATCTTCTTACCCTCTACTACATTTAACGCTACTCTATCATCTTTGGTTTCTGTGATCTTATCTTCGTTTCTAAACTGGTTAGTGAATAAGGTCAGCTCAACGTACACTTTCTTGAAGATGTTATCAACCATACTTTGGAAAGCTTGTTCTACGTTGTCGGCATTTTTGGCGGAGGTCTCCAAGAACGCGGCATCTTTGTCCAATTTTTGAGAAAAGTTTTTACCTTCGTCTGTGCTTACGGCTCTGGCGTCAGCCAAATCTACCTTGTTACCCGCCAAGATAATACCAGTGTTCTTCTCTCCGAACTCTTTAACATCTTTTAGCCAGACATCCAAGTTTTCGAAAGATTTTCTATCGGTAATATCGTACACCATAATGACACCATGAGCACCTTTGTAGTAACTCTGAGTAATTGTTCTAAAACGCTCTTGACCAGCTGTATCCCACTGTCGCGTGTTAGATACGACCTCACATTTAACTTACTAATTGTAGTTTCACAGTTTTATCGCCTATTTGGATAGTACGAATCTTAAAATCTACACCAATAGTTGAAACATGTGAGGTGGAGAAAGAATTATCCTAAAATGTAAGAAAATGTTAAATGGAACTTACAGCGTAGCGAAGTAACAAGCACGACTTGCCTACTCCCATATCACCAATCAATAGGATCTTAAAGATGAAATCGGGTTGTTTTCTAAAGAGGTAAGAACATGAGAAAAGAATTCTGTTACTCGTCATCGCCTGCCATCGTACACTTTGTTTGACTTGTCAAGTTTTTGTGACAGCAAATGACGTCAAATTTTACAATGAACATGTCTATTCGTGGGTGTGAGGTTTTGGAGCGAGAAAAAGAGTGAAAAGCTTTGCAAAGCATACATCAAAGTGAAACTACGTACTCTAGAAATGTTGGCTTACAGGATGTTGCATTTACCCTTCTTGCCAATGTTTTTACCACCTTTCTTATCTACAGTCAAGGTTACAGTTTCTCCCTTTGGGGCTTCAATTTGATTTTCGAATTTCTTCTTGAAAATGGCTTCGACCATACTTTGAAATGCTTCTTCTACATTGCTGGCGTTCTTTGCAGATGTCTCCAAGAACGAGGCGTCTTTATCGAGCTTTTGTGAGAATGTTCTGCCTTCCTCAGTACTCACGGCTCTATTGTCTGCCAAATCTACCTTGTTACCTGCCAAGATGATACCTGTATTATGTTCTGCAAATTCTTTGACATCTTTTAGCCAGACATCCAAGTTCTCAAATGACTTTCTGTCTGTGATATCGTACACCATAATGACTCCATTCGCACCTTTATAGTAGCTCTGAGTAATTGTTCGGAAGCGTTCTTGACCAGCTGTATCCCACTATTTATGTTAATCACGTCTATAGTACTCACGATTTGTAGCTTTACTGTCTTGTCATTGATTTTTACAGTGCGGATTCTGAAGTCAACGCCGATAGTTGATACGTGAGAGGTGTTGAATTGGTTTTCCTAGAGTGTTAGGAGTCCATTATTTAACTTACTGCATAACGTAACAACAAACACGATTTCCCGACGCCCATGTCTCCAATCAATAGGATTTTAAATAGAGCGTCAACATCTTGTGATTTTCTGCCAAAGAATTAGTTTACAGTGCTAACATACTCTTCGGCCATGTTGTGTCTGTTTGCAAAAGCAGTGACAGGACGTTGACATGACACGGTTTACAAGACTTTGCAATTACATTACTTTTGTTATTAATGAAGCTTACGCAGAACTACAACACAATAAAACATTGGAAGAATGATTTAATCAATCTTGCATTGAGATCTCTGAAATTACAATACGGAGGGGCTTGCGGTCGCTGTTGGAGCAAGGATACCTGTTTCATTAAACATAAAATGTTGCGACCGCATGAGCTCTTGCCACAAAGTTCAAGAGCTAGCAACATATCTTGTGAAGACGCTGTTTGTGGTGTCTTGCATGTGCCAAAAGTTCCATACGAATAATACCTATTTGACGCAGGGGCTGTAAATTTGGCTTGTTCCAATATTAGGGAGTGCAATTACTGAATGGCAATTAATTTGACACGAAGTTGCTCTGTTGTCGTCCGTAGCAAGGAATGAAGTACTCGTGTAGGGCTATTAAAGTTGGACCTATTGAATGAAATTTTTCTTCAATTTACTGACCGAACAATCCCTGCATGAATATTGATCCGCTTGTTGGTGCTGGTGTATCCGATGCAGGTAACAATCCACCACTTGCAGAAGCTGGTGCATCTGTTGCTCTAACAACTCCAGTTAAACCAGAGTTGACTCCAGCAACAGTTGCAATAACAGCTGGAGAAAGAATGTCTGGCTGATCGAGAATATTTCGGGTGCATGGACTTTTCCCACAAAGTTCAATCGCTAACAACATTTCTTGTGGTGAAGCTAACTGTGGGGTCTTACACAATCCAGTTGTTCCGTATGAATAATATCTGTTCACGCAACCATAATACACTTGACTTGTTTGGCTACTAGGTAGGGTTATTACTGAATGACAGTCAATTTGACATGAAATGGCATGTCGATCGTTAATTGCAACAAAGTTAGTACGTGTAAAGGGGTCAATAGAGTTTGGATGAGGACCAATGTTAATTGCAGGGTCAAAACTATCTGGATACGTTGATGCATTGTAGCTAATACCAAGCAAACTAACAATACTGAGTACGTTTCGCTTTTCTCGTTTTTGTTGTTTGTTTTGAAGCACACGGTAGCTCAATACATTCTCAAGATTTCCTCCACCTCTCATTTGGCCGTCCATAGGAGCTCCTCCTTGAGCAAAAGGTGCACCAGCAAGCACAAAGCCAAGTAGGAGCACTAGAAGAACAACACTGTGCGTCATCTTCATGGTTTGACAAAAAATGGATCGTCGTCACTGTCAGGAACCAGTAAGATCAATTAGGAAAGTACTATTACTGCCAAGCAAACATTTATTCGCCAATAACCCCCTTGAGTTGATATCTACCTTCTCTTGTCTCTTCTTTTGTTGTTGGAACAAGGCCATTTACTCCAGCGTTATCACCTTCAATAGATGCAATAGACGCGAGAGTAAGAATATCTGGTTGATCTAATATGTTACTACTACAATAACTCTTGCCACAAAGCTCAACTGCAAGCAACAAATCTTGAGGCAAAGCATTTTGTGGAGTCCTACACGAGGAGAGCGTTCCGTATGAATAGTATCTATTGACGCAGCCGCTGAAGATTTGACGTGTTTGTCCATTAGGGAGTGTGATGGCGGATTGACAATCTATTTGACACGAAATAGCAGCTTTGTCATTAATGCTAAGGAAGGGATTTGGAAGCGTATCGAGAGGAACAGAAGTTGGATGAGGTCCTACATTAATAGCGGGATTAAAGTAAGAGGGATATTTGGCTGAATCGTAACTTACATCTTCATCATCCGAAGTGTAATCGTTTTCACGAAAATTACTTAGTACATTCGAGTCTCTTTTCTTTTGAATATTTCTAAATGCGCGATAGCTGAGTACGCCACGACCAAGACCGCCTGGGTTCCCTCCGCCTCCGTTTCTATTGTTTTGGCCTGGTGTCATTGGAGAGCCGCCTTGTGCAGGTGGTGCTCCAGTGAAAACAGCGCCAAGTAAAAGAAGCACGATAGCAACGACTGTGATGCTCACCATAATTTTTGAAAGCTTAAGTTCGTGTGTCACGTCAACGTCATCGAATTAAACTCCTTATAGGTGGATTAAACCGCAACCAATGGAAACATTAAGCAGTTTACGAAATCGATTAGTTTATTTGGCCAACTTCTATGTTGGACGTTACGATTCCACTTGCAAGAGCATTAACCCCAACAATTGTCCTGTAGAATGTTGGATTTAAGATTTGCGCATTATCCAATATATTCTCACCACATGGACTCTTTCCACAAAGTTCTATTGCGAGCATAATGTCGTTCGTGCTAGCTGTTAAGGGAGTTTTGCATGGGCCGTGTGTTCCATAAGAGTAGTATCTGTTGTAGCATGACCTATAGATTTTGCTTGGGCCAGTAGGGAGCGTTATTATTGACTCGCAATCGATCTGGCATGAAATGGCTCTATTGTTGTCTTCAGCCACAAAAGTTGTTGGTGTATAGGCTGGAACAGATGTTTGGTGAGGTCCGACATTAATAGCTGGATTAAAGTGGGAAGGATATTGTGATGCATCATAGGAGGTTGCATCAGTAAAGAGTGTATCTCCAGATGACCTATAGCCTAAGACACCACGAGGGTTTCGGTTGTTTTGTCCTGGTGTCATTGGAGCTCCACCTTGGGCAGGTGGTGCGCCAGTGAAAACAGCGCCAAGTAAAATAAGCACGATAGCAACGACTGTGGTGTGCACCATAATTTTGAAAGCTTAAGTTCGCCTGTCAATGTCGCACGAAATTACCATATCGACAAATAGTTACAAAAAAGCAAAGAACAGATAACATGAGCTGCCTTTACGCATCACTAACTTGGCAGCTAATACATAAAATCTGAGCGATTTAATAATAAATGGCTGGTCCTACATTTAGTTTTCTGAAGGTAACCTTGTTGTTGGGTGATTGGGTTGTTGTAGTAGTTGGGCTGCTAATAGCGCCTATTGTTCCGTCACTTGCTGCATTTGCACCTTGTGCAGAGGTAAAATCTGCAACTACATTGCCGCCAGGGGTTGAATCTCCACTACCACCACCGCCACCAATGTGAACAGAAAGTCCACGTGCAACAACTTCATAGCATTTGCAAACCTTGTTGCAAAGATTTCTGGCAAGTTCTATTTGGGCATCGCTCGCAGTTTGTGGAGTTGTGCAACCAATGGATCTTGGGCTACCATATGAATAGTATCTAGTAGAGCACCCGTAATAAGATGGGGTTTGGTAAATAGCAGCCCCTTGCGCAGATTGGCTACTTGCAGGACCAATGTTGATGACAGATTGGCAGTCAATTTGGCATGAAACAGACTCTTCGTTATTTGTGTTAATGAATAAATGTGGGGTAGTTGTTAGTTGGTTGTCTGAGTGAGGACCCAACTTTATAGTGGCGTCATATGTTTCAAGATAACCAGCACTTGTTGTTTCAGGTGCTCGTTGTGAATATAGTGTTCTTATACCTCTTTTGTGGGCCTTTTTGTGTAGTTTTAAGTTATCGTGGCTGAGCGCTTTTGCAAAACCTTTGCTGGATTTAAAATATGAAAAACTATTTGGCACTCCGTATGTGCCACGCACCACTGGGTCCATTGGCACACCTCCTTGAGAAGGCGCGCCGTCTCCACACGATACGAACGCGACTATACCTACCACAAGAGCGATAAGAATTGTCCTCATTTGTTTGACAAGTTTGCTGACAGCGAACTTTCATATGTCAAACTTACAATCTAAGATTTCGAGCAACTACAGATTGTTTGAAAAGCGTTAAAGTATTGCTCATTAGTCTCGTTTCTCTAGCTGTAGATAGGGTTCGAAATAAGCCAACTTTTCTTAAGAATTCTTAAGACGTTGACATCTTGTCTTAGTTTTGGTTTTGATACGCATGCGGAACGTTTTGCTTAGTTTTGGCTTGTCTTGCTTGACAGTTTTGA
>JAESGV010000206.1_pt1 | contig 32670 bp, 32 predicted proteins | sample 9269781 | NCBI WGS metagenome assembly JAESGV01 (sample SAMN15741586, study PRJNA653496) | algae metagenome | isolation source: Tildeniella torsiva UHER 1998/13D and co-occurring heterotrophs from... | place: Slovakia: Slovak Paradise National Park, Hrabusice, Kosice Region | collected 2000-01-01
TACAAAACAAAATTGGTGGAAAACTCATGCTACCATGGTGGTGCATCTTTTTCGACTACTTTTTGTGTATTGTGTACATTGGCGTCGCAAGTTACATTTTGATTATTTATGGAATCAAATTCGGACCTGAAGCCAATGATTGGTTACAAGCATGTGGTATATCAGTCGTACAAGATTTATTTGTCAACTCACCAGGTGGATTTATCGCAAAGACAATTCTACTCGTGTTAATTTTAGAATTTTTGGAAGCCGTATTTTTCCGCAGTGCAATTGATGTCACAAAATTGTTCACCATTCGACGAAGAACGAAAACAACAGTTGATGTACCAAATTTTGGATTAGAATCTCCAGTACCCATTGCGGAACTGTATCATGCTCCAGTCATTGAAGATGACATACGACTAGAAACCGCAAGAAGTACTACACGTGTCCAAGATGATGTTTTCGTTACTGATAACATCACACCAACGACACCAGTTGATATATCGCCTGCTTCGTTACCACTACCACCACCAACACCTTCTGAAGAAAAGATGTTGTAGTCAACGTTCTATTTTTGTTACCAAAAAGACGGTCAACTAGTCTCTGACTTTTTATCATGTTATAAGATAATCCAAGAAATACGCAACATAGACGGATCTGCCATTTTCAAACCTATTGGCAGAGTTGTATACAATGATGGTCAATTTGCATTCCCTTACAAAAATGGAAGAATCTTTCACAAGAGCTACCAGCAGCGGTAAAAAAAATCATTTGCGTCGGGCCTCCAGTAGCAGTTAGCTCCCATTCGTTGGACGATGATGCTGATCTATATGCACTTCGCGAACAGAAACCAATTCCTATGGGAAGAATATTTAGCCCTAATGTCGAACAATTGTTGCGTTATGCCACGCCAACACAGTGTGGAAGAGCAATGGAGTGCAAAGGTATTCTTATTGGAGAAGTATTTGAAGACTTTATATTGCAAACCATTGGCTATCGCGTAGAATACGTATCATTAGCATCACTCAAGATAATCATTTACAAAGGTGATGATCAGTTCAATATTGTACCAGATACTGTCTCAACAGAAAAAGCAGACATGATCTAAACAGTTGTGGTCAACTTGCCTTTTTCATCAGAAGGCACACTAGTGCTCACGACACCAAGCGATACGCAAACTATTAAATGAGCGACAAGACATTCCATTTATTTCACTATGAGAGTGTGGTACAACTCTTGTGGATAGGATGTCGGTGTGGTACGCAAGAAAAAAGAAAAGCACGACGAAAAATCACTTGCCCCTAAAGTAGTATGGGGCGACATGTCTAAATCACTGTGTGCACTTTGTCGAAACACACTATTTGGACCGTGTAAAAATTGTGAACAAAACCAAGCAGAAGCGGAAGCATGTGTCATACGTTGCGGAACCTGCGGCCACCCATTCCACTTCCATTGCATAAGTATTTCATTAGAACAGAGTCAGGTATGCCCATTAGATCTTACCGAATGGGAATGGCTGAAATAATCATGAAATACACGATCTTATTGTTTTTGTTTATCTGTACTCGCATATTACAGAGTTCGATGCTAAGAATGGCCTAATTGCGTACTAAAAATCTCCTGACGTTAATTTTCGCCAATATCCTTCTTTTGCTGATTGTTTCAAATCAAATGCCACCAAACTTACAATTTTGCTCTTTTATTTTCTAGATTTCGTCAACGTATAACAAACGCTAATTAAATCTGAAGGTACAAAATCCATTGATATAATTTGTAAATCATCTACAAGTCCAGCTCTGTACATGTCACTCGTCCACAATTTCACAAAAGGATTCACACGATTTGCCAATGGTCTGACTTCAATAATTGGGAAACTTTGTATTGATGGTGTCAACGTATGTTCAATTCTATAAAAATAATTTCGATTGGAAATCGGTCCACGACCATCTAGCACGCGTCTATTTTGTTCCAATTTATCTAACGCGTAACAAAGATCTTGATAATCATCTCGAACAAAATCTCGTGTCCATAATTTTCCACGTCCGTACATGGCTGCGTGTTCCCAAAAAACGATCAAACGACCTTTAAGTTGCGATATTGGATTAACGATATTCTGAACGTCCCATGTGATTAACCATTGTTCCAATGCGTTGATTACATAATTTGAAAAATCTGGTTCTGGTGGACTTTTATCGTTATTTTGTCGAATCTCCATCAACACAAACTCGTTGGGATGTTGTGTTAAAAATCGATTCACGTCATTGCAAACATCTTTGATGGTTCGATTCAAAGAGGGAACGATTCCGTGCCATATGTGGCCATCTGCTCCTACGCGAATATCAAACATTCGAACTCCAAACATTAATTGATCATAAATATCCAACGTTTGCGTTTCTGCGACGAGTAAACCTTGCGTTCCTGAATCGTGAGTTCCTGGCCACACTAGGTGCATCAATGATAGTTTGTTAATATCTAACTCTTCCATCCATCGAGAGGGATCTTTTGGCGCTTCTACTCTAAGATCAGAATCTTGTCCAAGTTGCACGCGTGTAGATAAATATGTATTCTCACGATCAGCGCGAATTTGATCATTGAAGCCTAGTTTTTGTTCTGGATAACTTTTAGGTGACCACCAGTTTGGCATGAGTGAAATAGTTGTGACATTGGCAATAGGAACAGCTGTTGGATATGCTCTAATGCATTGTGAAGAATTGCCAACGACATCACGAACTGTAAATGTGAAACGCTGTTCTGTACAGAAGCATCCATCGCATGCCCCACGAATAGAAATAGTAAATGGCTGATCTTTGCAAGAGCCACTGTACATTAACTCGATGTACGAGTTACCGAGGCATGGCCCACTAATTCCAAATGTCACTGGGAATATTGCATTGTATGATAGTGTATTAGGTGCGGTAACATTGCTTTGAAATAGTTTTGTATTCGTCAACTGTAGCGGTGACTTGTAATTATAATAGTATACACCAATCTGCGTCGTCAGTGTACAACTACCTATACCAAGTAACAAACACAAGATGTAGATGTACATGTTTGCATAAAAATCAACTGTCACAGCTTACAAGATTTCTATTTACTTTTTGCGTTCTTTGAGAACAGGTTTCTGGTTCACAAGTGGTAATTGAGTGATCTCTCCACGTAGTGCTTCTACAACAAACCACTTTCCAAATATTCTTCTCTTGATTTTATCCTTTTCTTTGAACTCTATTGACCAGTCACCATTTCTCTTTCCTACAACTGTTCCTATTGCATTCTCATTTGACGCTCCTGGTGCACAAATGCGTACCTTGGTACCTTTACGTAAATCTAGAGTCATAGTATGTGTTTTACTTGGAACACCCTTGTCATCGTAGGGCAATGGGAACACATCTTCCTTGTATTTGGAAGGTATATCAACACCATACTTGGGAAGTGAGCGAATAACCTGTTCATCAATATCTAACTCTTTGAGAAGTAACTTGAACGCATCATCTAGTTTTGCCCAAACACGAACTGCTGCTTTATCGTCTAGTGGAGTTCTTTGCAAGTTGATAATAATAGTACCAAGAGCACCTTGGTTTCTCAACATTTTCTTGGCCGGTGTTTTTGCCATTCTATCGGCGTTCATACCAGAAAGCGAAGTACCCAAACATAAACATAAATCAGTTTTTTGTTCCGCCTCTTGCATTTGTGTGAACAAATCATCTCGTAAATTTCCGCTAAACTTGACGACTGGATTGGAAGGGTCGAACCATGCTCCGTGAATCTCATTCATCTTTGATTGACTAAAACCACTCTTCTGTGGTAATCCATCGTGATTTTGTTGTACATAGTAGTGTATTAAATCCTTTCTTTCCATTGCTGTGATGACACAATGTGCGTAGGTTGGTAGCGCGTCGAGTGAACTACCGAGTTTTGGTGCTTGTACTACCGTATTAGTCGCTTTGGTTGCATAGTCAGGTATTCCTGAGGCTTTACTCAAACCTGCTCCTGTGTATGCAACGGTGTATTTTGATGTTTTGATGAGTTCTGCAATGACTTTGATTTTTGCTTCTAATACATCGGGTTCATCCAAATACTCGTTCGCTTTGATATTGTTTCCTTGGTCGGAGCGACATGCTACATCTGATTCTGCAACTAATCGAGGTGCGAGCCATTTGTCTGCCTCTGAACATCGATGTCCGTGAACACTCTTCGCGTCATCACTATTCAATCTTGTTATCTGTTTACTCATGTTACTTGTTTCTGAAATATTTGAAACTGGTAGCACACTTGCCTTTTAACCAGGCATATCTTTGTTCATGGTAGAACACCGTTGTAACTCCTAGACTACAGTTGACTCAAACTCTTTTGCTTCTGTTATGGTATACGATGTCTCTGCAGCACCAAAGTGACTGTGTAAATATGCCATATAGTTGAGTGTTTTTGCATCAAGAATAAGAGTACGATTTAGTCGTATGAGAGTACGAATATAATTCGTAAATAAATAGAGAGGTCGTTCACAAACAACTTGGTAGACAATATCACAGTCCTCTAGATCTGTTTCTAACGTCTTCAGTATTTGTACAGGTACATTCTCCAAATTTCTACCACGCTTTCGCAAACAGTCTAAAATAACCTCTGCGTCAAGTGCGTAAATTGTTTCATCTTCTGCAACAACTGGAGAACCGCAGTTGGTGGACACGTAGATGACATCAGCCATCTCAAAGTTTGTGGCTGTCATACTTTTCAAAAAAAGAAGACAACCAAGCAGCTTTTAACATGCTGTTTATCACAACTGTTGGTAGGAGAACGTTGGTGTGCAAGGGGTAACGCGCTCTGCAAGCAAGGCTTTGGTCATCACGTTCGTGCATTACGCCCTAAATTGTAATGCAATGAACTCCGATTTGTCTATTGTGGCCCTATATTGACGACAGTGACATTACTCGTTTGGCCTCTTACGCATCGTTCAAAGTCAGCAAACCGCAAGTCCAAAAAACACAATAGTGCATGGGAAACGATCACTCTTTGCCTCCCAGTAACTACAAGTTTTCTGATACGTGCAACGTTGTTTGGACGTACCCAGATGGCACACCGTTTATATACCTAGGAAACAAGTGGAGTTCAAAATTCCCAATAGAAGAATTAAAAACTAGAAGAATAACTCACATTGTGAACGCTACAAAGAATGAGCGTCATGTTCATTGGAGAAGTATCAAGTATTGTAAAATAGCAATAAGAGACGATGTAGGTGTAGACATATCGCCGTACCTGAAAAAAACCTACAAATTCATAAAACGAGCCTACGATAGGAAGGAGGCCGTACTAGTACACTGTTACGCGGGTATATCACGTTCATCGACAGTCGTTTTGGACTTTTTAATGAAAGAGTTTGAAATGTCACTGAGGGACGCTTTGAAGCACGTTAGCGATAGGAGAACCATCATACAACCAAATATGGGCTTCTTTCTTACACTCACAAACATCGAAAAAGAACTGAGAGGTGTCCAAGAGCCATCTATCACATATAATGAATTTGCTATGCAGGGTTTTTAGATCGTGGCGGTGGTCGCAGTTGGTACAGACGCCCCTAGGAAAACGTCTATAGTCGGCTACCGCCATGGAATTCTCATTTGTTAAATAAAGTAACGGCTAGAACCATTTATAAATAGCTTAGTTCGCCTTGTTTTGAGCTGGTTAAAATGCATCAAGACATCACTGTGGACCTACACTCTCTTAAAACTCGATTTCTACTGAACCCTAGCGACAAATGCACAAAAATGAATATTCTGGCGTTAGTGCAGCGAGAAATACAGTACAGGGAAAAGCAAGTCGCAAAAAACATAAATTTTGAATCAAATGAAACTAGAATAGTCACATTGAAGCAATTTTACCACATGTTGGATGAGTTTTCAGTGCTGAAGTTCAAACAACAAATAAGACATAGAGACAATAAAGAACATGTCGGACTGGAGACATATTAAAATACTTGTTAGTGCTTTGCTCTCCAGCTTTTCTTTACACAAGATAGGTGTACCATATTCCCAAGCGCTACTCTCAATAGAAAACTAGTCTTTAATTAGTGGCGATATCCATTATCGTTTGTGTACTTAATTTCCTGTTTCTAACCCACCAATCTTGTGTTTGACAAGGGCAGCAGATAATCTTACACACAAAAACTAATCGATGTCAAGTTCTTCTCACGCACCCAACACTGAGGACTTAAGGTCATTCTACAACAAGGCCAACGTTGACAGTCCTGCGACAAATCCTACCAGCGTTAAAACGGCGTGCAAATGGACAAAGTACGATACAGCATTGTTGCTCATCTCTACACTGTTCATTGTTTGCGGATTGATTGCTGGTCTGACATCGTTTTTCGTGTTACAGGCACAAGAAATAATCGCTGCTCAAGTTGCACTGAATAGCACAGCATCTTTGCAAAGTTCAAGACTTCAAGGTACCATTACGAACGCAATGAAGACTGCAACAGCCATCAGCGCACTGTTCCAGTACAATGACAAAGTTATTATGACACCATCCCAATTCGAAAAGTTCATCAACTCTTCTTCAATAGACATGACTGGTATCAAGGGTTTAGAATTCGCCTACGTCGTCACAAATGCAGAAAGAGACTCTTTCGAAGCCACAATCAGTTCACGATTTGGCTACTATTCTTCTCTTTACCAAAATTTTACAATCAACAATGGTAATACTCCAGTGTTAGTACCTGCACCAACACGACCAGAGTATGTTTGTGTTACTCATGCAGTTCCATTCTTGGAGAATGCTGGCATCATTGGGTACGACATTTCCTCTTTCAACGCAGAGTATCCAGTCTTATTGAACAAGGCAAAAACCCAGCGTATTAATGTTGCTGGAAGTGTTTTCCCTCTTATCGAAGGTGTTCGAGGATTCGCCATAACATCTCCAGCGTTTAACGACACTGGATACATGATAGGAATATCAGGAGGAGTATTCGTAGTAGACAACCTATTTTACACGGCGATAGACAAAGATACTCTCGCGAGCATTGATATTATTGCGATTGATACTAGTACTACTGATGGACTCGTGTTTGACACTAGCAAATCTACAAACTACACAAACATGATCAAAGCCTCAGCAATCACTGCGACTATTGATGTGAATACAGCAGATAGAATTTGGAGAGTATATTTTATACCTAAAGGTGTGTATTACCCCAAGTTCTCCAATCCGTTGAAATGGGTTGGTTTGTTCGTATCATTGGTCCTAGCGTTGTTACTCGTTGCAGGAACACTCATCATTCGTATTCCTATTCAAATGACTATTTCCGATGTCAACAAAGAAAAAGTCGAAATGCTAGAGGCGTCGCAAAAGAAGCTCATGTTGTTGCTACAAAAATTCGCAAGACAAGAAACAAAAGCTAGATTCACAATCAATCAAATCGATGAAGTTGTGATTGGAGTTGATGCACAAGGCAAAATTGTGTTCGCGAATGACACGTTTGATGAGATATTCAAATACACACCGAATGAGCTAGAGCATGGGCTAAATATTACGATGATTTTGTACAAGCTAGAACGTGACTTCTTTACAAAAGAGAACGTACAAAAGTTTGAAACACAAGGAAGAACAAAGTCGGGCGAGGAGAGTAATTTCTTGGTCTCAGTCAAGGAGCTACCCAAGGCAGAGGGAGATGAAGAAAGTCACATCATCATTTTACGACCAACGACGTTATAACATGTACAGTACTACTAAACATTGTTTATCATCTTTTTGTAGGCATGGTGATCTTTCAACGTTTGCATTCACTAAAATACGAGTCATGTGCAAATAAGCAGGTTTGTCGCAACTCACAAGTGGAATGCCGGTGAAACTGTTATTTCGGCCGCCTTTCAGGCCCATGGTTTCGATTTTTCTAGCCATGTTTGAGCATATCTATGAAACGTCCAATTCGGCTTTCGGAAATTAATGTGATATGACAGCTACGCTCGCTCACACAAAACAAAAGAATCGATGTCATCAACTGCAACCCCTATGCCTAACACTGACGATCTGAAATCGTTCTACAATAAGGCCAACACAGATGGTCCAACGAACCCTATAGTAAAAAGTGCATGCAGATGGACAAAATACGATACAGCATTGTTATTGATTTCTGCACTGTTCATTCTTTGCGGGTTAGTGGCAGGGTTAACATCATTCTTCGTTTTGCAATCGCAAGAAATTACTGCAGCCCAAGCTTCGTTAAATAGCACAACCTCATTGCAAAGTTCAAGAGTGCAAGGCACGATAACGAATGCCCTGAAGACTGCAAACGCTATTAGCGCTCTATTTGAGTACAACGACAAGGTCATGATGACCCCAACTCAACTTGAAAAATTTGTGAACTCTTCTGCTATTGACATGACCGGTATCAAGGGCTTAGAGTATGCGTATGTCGTACCAAATGCTGAACGAAGTACTTTTGAGGCAGCCATAAGTGCAAAATTCGGATACTATTCCTCTCTGTACCAAAATTTCACCATCAACATTGGGAATTCTCCTGTTGTACCCGCACCAACACAGTCCGAGTACTTGTGTCTTACACACGCAGTTCCATTCAAAGAAAATGCAGGCATCATCGGTTACAACGTTGCCGTCTATACCCCTGCTAACCAAGTCATGTTTGACAAGGCACGTTCTCAACGTATCACCGTTGCTGGAGGAGTATTTCCTCTCATTGAGGGAATCAGCGGTTTTTTGATCATGTCGCCTAGCTTTAACAACTCTGGTTACTGTATAGGAGTATCTTTTGGAGTATTTGCTGTGGACAACCTGTTCTACTCTGCTATCGATTCTGAAACCCTCTCAAATATTGACATTATTGCACTGGATAATAGCGCTAGCGGATCACTAGTTTTCGACACTAGCAAATCCACAAATTTTACGAACACAATCAAAGCATCTGTAATCACGTCTTTTTCGGATGTACGCAATGCCGATAGAATCTGGAGAGTGTATTTCGTACCTAAGAGCAGCTACTATGTTAAGTTTGCTAATCCTTTGAAATGGGTTGGTTTGTTCGTATCATTGGTCCTAGCGTTGTTACTCGTTGCAGGAACACTCATCATTCGTATTCCTATTCAAATGACTATTTCCGATGTCAACAAAGAAAAAGTTGAAATGCTAGAATCATCACAGAAGAAGCTCATGTTGTTGCTCCAAAAATTCGCAAGACAAGAAACAAAAGCTAGATTTACTATTAACCAAATCGACGAAGTTGTGATTGGAGTAGATGTCCAAGGAAAGATAGTTTTTGCGAATGACACGTTTGATGAGGTTTTCAAGTACACACCCACAGAGCTTGAACAAGGTTTGAATATTTCCATGATTTTATTCAAATTGGAACGTAACTTCTTCACGACAGAGAATTTGCAGAAATTTGAAACTCAAGGAAGAACAAAATCTGGTGATGAGAGCAATTTCCTAGTTTCGGTCAAGGAGCTTCCTAAGTCAGAGGGCGACGACGAAAGCCATATTATCATTCTAAGGCCAATGGCTTTATAGGTATTTGTATAGCAGTAAACGCAAAATTCTTGCAGTATGCTGGCTTCGGAACGTTGCTAGGACATTGTTGCGATATCTTTTATCTCTTTCTGACTTTGTTTTCTCAAATATGGTGCATCATGCGAAAAGTCACCTAACTACGCTAGGTACATTTAAGCCCTATCAAGTGATGTTTGATGGCAAGCGAAAAAGGTTCGCACATTACACACAAACAAATCAATGTCGACCAGCTCTACTCCAGTGCCTAACACTGATGAATTAAGATCTTTCTACAACAAGGCCAATGTAGACGAGCCAACAACAAATCCAATTGTAAAATCTACATGCAGATGGACAAAGTATGATACAGCTTTACTGCTTATATCTGCTATGTTTATAGTTTGCGGTTTGGTTTCAGGGTTGACATCGTTCTTTGTTCTCCAGGCACAGGAAGTGGCTGCGTCACAAGTCTCGCTAAATAGCACAGCGTCTTTACAGAGTTCACGTGTTCAAGGTACAATAACGAATGCCATGAAGACTGCAACTGCTATCAGTGCACTATTCCAATACAACGACAAAGTTATGATGACTCCAACGCAACTTGACACATTTGTCAACTCTTCAGCGATAGATATGACAGGTATTCTTGGCTTAGAGTTCGCATACGTAGTCACAAACGCAGAAAGACAATCTTTTGAAGCCGCAATCAGCTCAAAATTTGGATACTACTCAACACTCTACCAAAATTTCACAATCAATGTTGGTAACTCACCAGTGGTACCAGCACCCACACGATCAGAGTATCTTTGTCTCACACACGCAGTTCCCTTCAAAGACAATGCAAACATTATTGGATACAACATCGCCGTGTACAATGCCGCTAACCAAGTTATGCTTGACAAAGCAAGATCCCAGCGCATAAACGTAGCTGGAGATGTTTTCCCACTAATTGAAGGAGTGAGTGGGTTTTTAATCATGTCTCCAAGCTTCAATAGCACTGGTTACTGTATGGGAGTATCGTTGGGAGTGTTTGTAGTTGACAATCTATTTTATACGGCAATAGACAAAGAGACACTTTCCAACATTGATGTCATTGCAGTAGATACCACTAGCGGATCACTAGTATTCGACACGAGCAAGTCGAAAAACTACACTAATACAATCAAGGCATCTGCTGTTACATCTTCAGTTAATGTACAAACAGCCGATAGAATCTGGAGAGTGTATTTCGTACCCAAGAGCAACTTTTATCCCAAATTCGAAAACCCACTCAAGTGGGTTGGTTTATTCGTATCGTTAGTTCTCGCGCTGCTGTTGGTGGCAGGAACACTTATCATTCGTATTCCTATTCAAATGACTATTTCCGATGTCAACAGAGAAAAAGTCGAAACACTAGAGGCGTCACAGAAGAAGCTCATGTTGCTTCTCCAAAAATTCGCAAGACAAGAAACAAAAGCTAGATTTACTATTAATCAAATCGACGAAGTTGTGATTGGCGTCGATGTCCAAGGAAAGGTTGTTTTTGCAAACGATACTTTTGATGAGATATTCAAGTACACACCAACAGAACTTGAACAAGGTTTGAATATTACAACAATATTGTACAAATTGGATCGCGATTTCTTCACAAAAGAGAACGTACAAAAGTTTGAAACACAGGGAAGAACAAAGTCTGGCGATGAAAGCAACTTTTTAGTTTCTGTTAAAGAGTTGCCAAAGGCAGAAGGTGAGGATACTGAGAGTCACATTATCATTCTACGACCAACGACTTTATAATTGTATGTATAAAATAATATCCTTGTCACATTTTTATTGTTAAGTTTCTTACTTGCGTTTTGGTTGACAGAAAACATGAAGCTTCACGACTAGAGTTGATTGACACAGCCCATTTAAAAAGCAATCAGCGAGTTCGTTAATTCACACGAAACATGTCCACAACAGGTCCAAGTCCAGCACTCAAACGGTTGCAAAGAGATTGGCTAGAAATTCAACAGAACCCATTGGACTTGGTATGCGCGGCACCTGTTTCTGAATTAAATATGTTTGAGTGGCATGCGAATGTCATGGGAGCACCTTCTTCAAAGTACAGTGGAAATATTTTCCATTTGAAGATAAACTACCCACAAAACTATCCACAAAACGCTCCACGAGTTCACTTATACACCACTGTACATCGGTCACACGTGTACGGAAGTTGGATATGTTTGGATATGTTGGAAACTCATTACACAAACCAGCTTTACACCGGTTGGAGTACTGCTTACACCACTTTGTCGATTTTATTGCAACTACAATCGTATCTTTTCGATGAAGATGAAAAGTACTTCAGACCACAACCAGGCATGGTTCGCCAATGCATTCTCGACGCAAGAAAGTTCAAGTGTCCTGGATGTACTCACAACATGAAAACCAACGCTCCATGGCCAGTAACACCAGCAATGACAAAACGAGATACTACACCAGTTCGCAAACTAAACTCTACTCTCAATCACGCAAGAATGGAAAAGAAGAAAGAAGAACGAAAAAAGAAGGAAATCGAAGAATGGGCTACCGTTAAGAAACAACTACGAAAAAACATTCGCGATTCTGATTTTGCATCGTTCACAAAGGGAGGTCGTACCATGCACGCTGTAGTCGCACTCGAATACGAAGATGAAGAACGAAAAGAATCAGTTCCAGAACCAATACAAGAACAAGTCGCAGAAGAGCCAATCAAAGAGAAAAAACCAAGAAAACTCAAGTTCTCCGAATTGTCACAAGATGTCATCTCGCACAGTATCTTTGCATTCTTGAACGAAATTGATTTACAGAAATGTCAAAAAGTTTCATTACTATGGAAACGATACGCAGAAGAGAGCGCTCGCCGTCGTGACTTTGGTCAAACTACAACTTGTTTCCACACCAAGAAATCATGCAAAGAAACAGTACTTGGTGTAGGTGTCAACTTGCGCAAGAATCCATACTCTGGTGCTCTACAATACGCTGATTCACCACTAGACACTATTTCATGGTCAGCGTTCAGTCAAGAGAATATTCGAAAGGGAGTATGGCGTGAACCATTCACTCACTTTTTACCACTTTTCATCAACAAGACACACGCTGCACAATCATGGAAATACTTTACAAGAAACGTATGTGAGATGATGGACAAGAAAGAATTTAATCCAATCGACGCTGTACAACTTCTATGCATGCTCATGAACACACAAGTCGTAAGCGTGATGAATGGTAACTTGCACTGCTCCATCAAAGGTTTGAATGGATATTCATGGTTCCATCGTTGGTTAATTGCTCTTACTGAAAAGTACCCATCTGTACAAGAGTACGCTGACAAGCGTGTACACCAATTCATTCACAACTCAAAAGCAAGATCAAAAGAATCTGTTCCAATTATGGGCGACTTTTTACCACTGTTATCGATCAGCAAGTACACATGGGCTGATGTCAGTGATGTCCTATTGGAAGAAGTGTTTGCAAGAAACGTGACTTGGTGTTTTAAAAAGTATCCTCATTTGCGATATGAAGTAGCCAAACAGAGTCGTATCGCAGCAAGTTTTGATTCAAGTCGTACCATGAACGGATTACTCATGTTCCATGTTCACTTTTTGAAAACAATTGCAAGACCAAAGGGTCTCACTTTGCAACAAGTTGCTGCTGAATATGATGCGAGAAACGGAGCTGCTTCGGTACTTGTCCAAGACAAATTCCAAAACGATGTTTTCTACTTGCAAGGAGTAGACAATTTTGAAGAGTTCTTTGAATGTGTCGATATTGCCACAGATATGGATATTCATGACATGTTACTACAAAGCATCAAGAACTCGTTAAACTTTGGGTATCATTATCCACTCAAGTACATTCAAACCATTTCTGAATTGAAAGAACAGCAACGTAAATTTACTGGAAAGAAGAATGACGATTGGAGTCCATGGACTAAAAAGTTTGAGAGTGAAGTCGTTCCTATCACGATGGTGGTAGATGACAATGACAATTTGATCAAAGTACGATTACCATTCAATAAAAAGAGAAACAATTAATTGTTGCGTACCCTTCTCTCTGCTAGGCAAGTCTATTGATCAGTAGTTTTCATTATTCTCGTTTAGTGTTTTGCTCACGTGTCAAACATCAGCACATACAAGTTGCCTATTTGTAACGCTGGCAAACAATCGTTCATGGCAGCTTTCGACCCACCAGATTTTTCTGGTTTTTTGAGAAAGCGAGGCGGAAATATCAAACTATATCGTAGACGATGGTTTGAACTACGCGGCAAATACTTGTACTATTTTAAAGCTCAAAAACATAATCGACCACGTGGCGTCATCGCGTTGTTAAACACTAAAATTCAAAACGGCACTAAAAAGCACCAATTCACCATCAGTGGAAAGTATCTTTCACGAACCTATGAAATAACAGCAGAAAACGAAACCGATTTTAAAGAATGGACGCAAGAACTAAGCAGAGCAGCGTCTGCTAAGGAAGACGAACGCGATGTAAAAGAGTTCAAAACAATGGAACGCGATATCAAACGAGATACCGTACGTGCACAAAGTCTGTACGCCTTAAAAACTGTAACACTACAAGATTTTGATCTCCTCAAAGTCATAGGCCGTGGTAGTTTTGCAAAAGTTATGAAAGTTAAAAAGAAAGATACAGGAGAGATTTTTGCCATGAAAATTTTGAAAAAAGAGCAAGTGATAGACCAAGAAGCGATCAAGCAGACAAACACTGAAAACCAAATACTGCAACACTTGCATCATCCTTTTATTGTACAATTGCATTATGCGTTTCAAACACTTGAGAAACTCTACCTTGTTATGGAATATCTACCTGGTGGTGAACTGTTTTTCCATCTTAAAGAATTAGAAACGTTTAACGTGGAAAAGGCAAGGTTCTATGCTGCAGAAATAGCACTTGCGTTTGAATATTTACACGGAAAAGGTATTATTTATAGAGATTTGAAACCAGAGAATGTTGTACTAGACAGACAGGGTAATGTCAAGTTAACAGACTTTGGACTAGCCAAGAATGATTCTCAAGAAAATTCTCCAGCGTATACATTTGCTGGTGCACCCGAGTACCTCGCTCCAGAGATTCTAAAAGGCAAAGGTCACGCAAAATCAGTAGACTGGTGGACTTTGGGTATTTTATTGTATGAAATGCTTGTTGGTGTTCCACCATTCTTCTCAGAAAACATTAACGAAACGTATGAAGCCATTCTAAAGAAAGATGTTTGCTATCCAAAAGAAGTAACACCTGATGCCAAAGATTTAATCGAAGGGTTACTAACAAAGAACCCAGATGATCGTTTAAACATTGCAGGAGTACGGAGACATCCGTTCTTTTCAGAAATAGATTGGGAAAAGTTGTTAGCGAAACAAATTACTGCACCGTTTGTTCCGCAGTTTGAAGAGGATGACGATGATACAAAGTACTTTGATACAGAGTTCACTAGAGAGAAACCAGCTGATTCGTTCGCCATTGTGCCAAAATCGGGAGCCGATTCGTTTGATTCATACGACTTTTTCGGTACGCCAAATTCTACTACGAGTACAACGAGTACACCAAATAAATAATTTATTCCGTATCCTCAGAAGCTTTGACATAGTCCTCAAGCCACTTGTAACACGATTCATCATCTTCTATGCCTTCTAAAGATGCTTTATCCACAGCACTTGGTAAATCCTCCACTTCCAGTGTCATGTAATACTTCAAACCCTTTTTGCATTTACCTTTTATGAACTCTACTACATCTAAACGCCTTGTTGACACAGCGTCTTTCATCTCTTCTGCTAAATGTTTCTCACTAATTTCCAAATTTGCACCGTGATCAAGTAACCACTGAGCAAGTTCAAATTTACGATAGGTTAAAGCGGCGTATATTGCATACGTAAAGTGCAAGTGCGCACACTCGCTATTTAGATCACAGCCTCGATCTAGCAACAATTGTAGAAATGGAAAAGTATCCGTCTTGGTTTCGTCCCTACATGTACGTAACACTGCACCAGATAACACTGCAGAAAGTACAGATGGATGTGTACCACGTTCCAGTATCCACATGATATGATTCATATCAGCGTTATTGTTATACACACCATCATGAGCTGCAAGTGAATTGCTTTCGTGAATGACAAATCGAATACCTGCTAGTTCTTCCATTGTATTCAGTTTTTCAAGATTGGCGCCCTGAAGAATCACATATGAATATTCAAGAACCAAAGTCTTGAACATGTCGTATGAAAAAAGTTTGGGAACAAGAACACGCAAGACAGCAGGAGATACTTGCGCTACTTGATTATAATGATAGTCAAATCGTGCTATACTATACGTATAGTAGAACAAGTGCGAGTAGAAAGACTCACTTTGCGGTAGTAGAGCAAAATCTAATAGTTTGTCCAAAATTGTTGGAGCATTGAGTAACTTGAAAACGGCACCTTCAGTTATTTCTTGGCCTGCTTCAAATAGGGAACGCATACATGTGAAGAATCGGTCTAGTAGCACTGGGTCTGTAGTTCCCTCCTTCTCCATGTGTTCACACATTTTTTCTTGAAAATAATACCCCAAATCGTCAAAGATTTTGAGTTTGGCACTCGGTTTGTCGGGAATAAATGCTGTGCAAATTCTATTCACGTATTCTATCGTGTCGCAGTACGCAGCAACAGAGTTTCCTGAATGAAGTGTATATGCTTTTGTTGTTACAGAGTCTACTACATTTGTGTATATGTAGTATTTTAGAACTCGTACGAACTCTGTTCCTTCTATGAAGCGAGGATGGTCGTAGTTCATGTGTCGCTTCAAGTTCTTTTCTATTCTTTTCATGTGGGCTCTTGATTTTTTGTTGTTTATGTTTGCAATTGCTTTTTTCTCTGCTTCTAGTTGTCGTATGAAAAAGAACCGCCAGATGTCTTCATAAATAGTTATTTCGTGGAACGTAGAACACGTGCGAATGAAACATGCGAAATCTGGAAATGTAGTGAACTGAGCTATTGACAGTATCATATCTTTGGGCAACTGTACAAGAGTTAGTTGCTCTTCATCTTGGTGCATTTCAAGTTTTACAATTTGTAAAGCAAAGTTGTCCAAAAAATGCCACAAAACCTACATGATGTGTAAGTGCTTGGTTAAGCATGCTAACTTTTCAGTGTATCGTTCTTTATGGACCCTTCTATCATGGGAATGTTTTTCTCTGCACTCTTTACGGTGTTGTATGGTTCGATTCGTGCGGGATGGTTTGAAAAAGAAGTCAAAAAGAATCCAGAGCTTAAAGATGGTATAACGAACTACGCGCAACTAACAAAATACAGCAATACAATCGTTGGATTGGAAAGCAGCAATACTATTCCCAATTGTCGCAAGTGCATCGTTAATACTGTTATTTTATTTTATGGGATCCTTGTACTTTGTACTACTATTCGTAATATGCGCGTACGCAGTGTATGGAATATACTTTGCCTTTAAACCACTGGAAGCAGCGATTTCAGGTCGCTGGTTCAAAAACATGAAATTAACTATCAAGTAGAATCACACGATAAACTAACCATAATAGTGTCTTAATTGGCAGTGTTAGTGGAACAGAGTTTGGACTACTCGTATTTGCTATCGTATGTGTAGCAGCGTGGTGCTTCACTGGCTACTGGCTTCTTAATAATTGTACGTAGAAAATGCATAACACTAACCCAGTAGTGATTGGTTTTGGTTTATGTGTTTCGTATCTTAGTTTTCTACGACTACCAAACATCAAAATTGCAACGGTACTACTTTGGGGATTGTTCTTTTACGATATCTTTTGGGTGTTTTATTCGAAACCAGTATTTGGTAAGAACGTGATGGTGGAGGTAGCAAAAGGATTAGATTTACCTGTAAAGTATGTAATGCCAGTTGTACACGACGATGGGAAGATATCCTTCTCTATGCTAGGTCTTGGTGACATGGTTATTCCTGGTTTATTATTGGCATTTGTACATCGACTAGATGTAAAGAGAAAGAGGAAACTAGAGTGGGGCGGATACTTTTTGATCACATTCACAGGATACGCAGTAGGATTGTTGATAACGTATATAAGTTTGGTACTTTTTCACGTCGCACAACCTGCATTGTTGTATCTCGTACCATGTATGTTAATACCACTCATGCTAGTTGCGTACAAACGATCACAAATAAAATTACTATGGAACGGACTGGAAGAGAAGAAGGAGCTGCCACAGTAAAGTGTAAATTATTTATAAAGCTTGGCCTAATTGTTTACCAGTAAGTGCTTGTCTGTTAATTTTAAGGTACAATTCTAGCGATAACATATCTATTAGTTGTTTGTCGCTGTATGTATCGTGTAGAATTCGCCACTGTTTCACACAAGTGCGAATACATGCTTCTTCCAACACTGGATAAGGATTGTTCTTGTTGATAATGAATGCTTTCATAATTTGTAGTACGCTTTGCGAGTCCACCTGGTCTATTATCACCGATTGGCATTGGTGACACAAAGGATGATGGATTGGTAGCGAAAAGTAGTTAAGTAGGTTTAGCATGGCAACAGCGTTGCTCTCATCGATCACAATGTTTCCAGTGTACAAGTACTCGATGAATTGTTTGATAACTTTGACTCTGTCTTCGCGATCGTCGTCGTCTTCATCTGGTGAACGTGGTTTTGACATGCTTCTTGTGCGTGGTCTACGTTTTTTCTTGTTCTTTGATCGTGTTGAGCCTTCATCGCTCTCATCGATGTCATCACCGTCGAACTCTTCTACAGAGTCATCCTCGCTGTTCATTTCATCATCTTCATCGTCATCGTCGTTCAATAGTCCCATGTTGAACAAGTTAACTTCGCTTTGATGCTGTTCTCTCATCCCACTTGCAAACTCATTCTTAAAGTAGTCGCATCGACACGCCAAAATGACCTTGTGTGCATACAACAAGTTCTTTCTGTTTTTGTCCAACACGAGCACTACATCACCATCTTTGCGTAGTTGTGTATCATGGAAGAGTCGTGTCATATCTTCTCTAAAGGTTGATGGAGGTACCATAATCTCTGTGACGTCTATTAACCGATATTCGTGACCTTGCACGAGTATCTCTGTCAAACTTGGTTTGTTTAGCGTATTGTAGTCTCGAAGTTGCCCAAATAGTTTGTCTAGTGAACACTTGTGGAAGTAGCTGATCAAATGCTGTCGTAAGTGAGTGTTTGCTGCTGGTTTTATACCCATAGTGTTTGCAGCAGAGGAATCGTTACTCATCTCTTCGTCATTTGTTAGTGCATTATAGATAGAGATAGAACTTGTTTGGTTGATCGATTTGAGAATCTGCCGTAATACTAGTGTCGAGAATCGTCGGAGAGAATCAAACGTCTTGCTACTGTTCTTGCTTGCCAAACTCTTGGAGACCCACTTGAATACTTCTACGAGCACTTGCTCTGGTGATGAACTTTGGTTGATAGTAGTGTACAAGTGTAGTTCATCGACGAGTAAGCGATCTGTAACACAATAGTCAATGATCAACTTGACTGCACCAGAACTTAGGTGAGAAATAGTAATTTCTGCTGGTTTCTGTGATGGTTGCGCAAGTTTTTGCTTCTTATTGTTGCGTTGGTCGATTGCAACTCCGCTAGAGTTGTGTTGTTGCGCCAATAATTGTTGCTGTTGTGATTGTTGGAAGAATAGTGGCAAACGAGTAGCTACTAGTTGTCGACATACTGGGAAACGTTCGTTGTCGACTACGAGTATAGTATCAAACTGTATACCAGTGGTAGCACTTGATGGCGTAACGTTTCCTCCTCCGCCACCGCTCATACCTGTCGTGATTCCAATAGGTGAGGTTATAGTGACCAACTTTAAGAAATCATCATTGAGTTGTTTCTCGTTGTCGTTCTTGATGCCCAATCCAGAGTCTAGTAGTATCACTGTGTGGAACGATCCGCATACGACGTTAACTCGTCTAGAGTTATTTACTAGAGATTCATGTTGTACAGGTTGTGGTTCGTTTGCGTCTTCTGTAGTTCCAACGCCCAACTATTACTGTTAGATATCAAAAAACTAACGTACACGTCCATCGTTGTTCTTTCCACACATCCAAACCTCATTTGTGTTGGTGATAAAAGCAGAGTGGCAACCACCACAATTTACATCTACGATGTGCTTATCTGCATCTCCAAACTGTTTGGAAAAGAAGTGGATAGGTACTAATTTGTTTTGATGATTGTTATTTCCGATTCCTAGTTGTCCAAATTTGTTGTGTCCACAGGAATAGATACAACCATCCTCTATAACGTGTTATTAAATCATTCAAGCACGTACCTGTTAATATTACAGTATGTGATTCACCACATGAAAAGTTTTTGACTACTTTGTTCAAATAGTTTATCTTGGTCGGCCGATTGGTGTCGCCAATATCTAGACCTAATTGACCCTTATCATGTTAGTATTTCGAGTTGAACTTACCCATGCATTTCGTCCAAAAACATATAGCTCTTTTTCTTCTGTTAAAAGTACAGAGTGGTAGAATCCACTCTTCATTTTGACTACTTTTTTGTCTCGAATACCTTCTATTAGGCATGGTGTATTTTTGTTCTCTGTATGTCCAAGTCCGAGCCTGTGGTTAATAAAATTCAGATAAAGCTTACTGTCCGTATTGGTTATCACCACAACTGAATAGTTGATTATCTTCTGTGAGGAATAGATTAAATTCTCTTCCACAAACAATATCGACAACTTTTGATTTTTGAAATGCCTCGAACATGACTTGTTGTGGGACTGATTGTGTTATGTGGTTTCCAAGCGCTAATTGTCCCTTATCGTTGAAGCCTACACTCCATATTTCATGATCCTCTGTTAAATACATCGTGTGATGGTCGGAACACTCGACTTTTGTTATAACTTTTCGAACGAATTCTTTTGGTCCTTCGATAAGCGATATTTCTGTTATTTGTTGTTTGAAATTTCCTAATCCTATTCGACCGTCTCCATTCCATCCACAGCCATATATTTGGTTACCCTCTTGAAGTATTAAAAAATATAATGTCTATATTTACCTGTGACGAAGATTGTGTGAAATGTGCCACAGGAAACCTGCTTAATAACATTTCCTGTGAATTGCTCTGGTGTTGTGATACGGTGGAACGAATTTACACCACTGGGATCCGTTCCTAATCCAATCTGTCCGTACTTGTTACTACAGCAGTGATGAGAATCAATTAAAATTTGTTGTACCTTCCACAAACAAGCAGCTGCTCGTTGAACGTCTTCTTTGCGTCCATGATGTTATTGTTTTTGTTTGGTTGTCCGCTTATTTTTAGACTACTTGTCAAACAATGTTGCAACTAGTGAAGCTCGCGACAGCTACTGCCACTAGGGCAAAAACACTAAAACCGTTGGAGGTTACAACAGAACTCGTGAAAGACGGAGATTTGACATTTAGCGTAAAAATAATGAAACCAGGAATTGTTCTCAAACCCAGTAACTTGGAAACGCAAGTACAACAAAAGCAAGAGGAAGTAACTGAACAAAAAACTAATGTCGTTGGTATGTTTAATACTTAAAACTAACTGTTGTAGAACCAAAACTCGTATTTGATGTGTTCAGACCATTCGATAAAACCATGTTTGTGCAAGAATATGGAAAATATTCACTCGTACTTAACAAGTTTCCTGTTTTCCCAAATCACTTACTGATGATCACAACACAGTTCGAACCACAAACAGATCATCTTACACAATCCGACATTGGTGCTGCACTAGACATAATTGAGCAACTTAAAGAAACAGAAACATCACCTTCTTGGATGACCTTCTACAACAGGTACTATATTTTACACGTTTGAACTTACACATGCAGAGGACTCTTTTCTGGAGCGTCACAACCACACAAGCATGTACAAATGGTTCCATTACAGAACGAGGAAACACAAGAAGAAATCTTTGTTCTTAATCGGTCACTAGAACGACAAGCAGGAATCGGACAAACTAGTGTAGATGAATACAAAGGCATCAAACATGGTTTCTGCTCATTGATACACTTGTTCCAAGAAGTAAGCGACAAACAGGAACGTGCTCGATTAGTGTACGAAAAATACGTGTCGTTACTGCGTTCACTTGGCGTATGGGAAGGTGTCGAACCAAATGAAATCGAATCCATGCTAATCGTATGCGAACCAGATCGCGAAGAGTACTTGCGAAAGAAATCTAACAATGAAGAAGTCGAAGTCCACTCACTCAGCTTCAATTTGGAAAAATATCCATCATACAACGTGCTAATCACTAGCAAGTACATGCTTATCGTACCAAGAAGACTAGAAAACTATGACGGAATATCATCAAATTCACTTGGATTCATGTTTGGACTATTTGTCAAAACAAAAGAAGATCGAAACCGATTAGTCGATCAAATCGGTCTACTAAACTTTATCAAACACATCACCATACCATCGGAGTAATTGTAATAAATTGGAGTTCTCTTTGTAAAATACCTAGGCGGCAAGTACACGATGTCAGAGGAAGAAGCGATAAAGAAAGCAGTAGAAAAAACAAAAGAAAAACTTGGTCCTATCATCAACAATCCCAAGTTAATGAGTGATAAACTTTTATCTAAACCACCAGTAAAGTTTATACAAATGATTGTTGCAGAAACAATGAAAGCGACTGGATATCCAGAAGGTTTATTCACTCAAGATGAACTCAAACAAGAGTTGAAAGACAAAGATCAAAAATTGGAATTTTTAAAAAAGTTATTGAACGTCGTCGCGTATACATTGAAAAAGAACGTAGCTGCCCGACCGATGAAAATAGCAGCGGGATTGGAACCAGATAAAACAAATATCTTTTTCACAATGTTAGCGGATGCAGCTGCTAACAAGGACAAATATCCATGGAAGAATGCAGTAGAGCGAATCAAATCAGGAAAATACAAAGATGTTACAGCTGATGCAGCACCGTCATCTGGATCAAAACCAGGATCAGCAGATAAAGGTGGACAAAAGACAGAAGAGCAACAACCAGAAAAAGAAGAACCAAAACAACCGGAACCAGCACCAAAACAAGAGGAACGACCAGTAGCTGTAGCAGTAGCAGTAGTCGAGAAGAAGGAAAAACCACCAAGTCAAGATCGTCAACGACCACAACCAGTAGAAGAACCAACACCACCGCCAGAACCAGTAGTTCAGAAACCACCTACTCCAAAAATAGAAGAACGAGAGGAGCAACAACCACGATCGCGACAATCAAGTGCGGGAAGAAGACCATCTCCACGTGAAGAAGAAAGAGAAGAAACAACTCATGAGGAAGAACCAGATTATTCGCAACAACAACAGTATGCGGAACCGAGAATGCAACGACCTTCTACAGCAAGAAGAGCACCACCGAAACTTGCGAGTAATATAAAAGAAATCGAAAGAGGAGATTTACCAACAGAAAAGAAAGAAATTGAAATCAAAGCACCGGAGGGAATCATCACGCACACAGAAGGTGATGATGATGATGATGGAATAATTATCGATGCGGGACAACGATCGGAAACACAAACAGAAATAGTGAAGGGAAATTTGGTGAACAAACTAATGGGAAACCAAAGTGTCGTACCATCAGTTAATGTCAAATCGGCGCAACAACAGCAACCTGCGCGACAAGGAGGTGGAATTGTACTAAAGGGAGCAACTAGAAAAGATAAAGATACTCGTGATACAATACAAAATGAAATCGGAAAATTAAGAGTTGCCATTCAGACAGTTTGTCAGAAAACAAATCCACTAGGAAAGACTATGGACTTTATTCAAGAAGATTTGGACGCTATGACACGTGAGCATGATACGTGGGCGAAAGAATGCGCGATACAGCGAACTAGACTCATGGAAGAACGAGCAAAAACAGCAGAGGCACTACAAGCTTCTGCTTCGCAATTGGCAGATATTGAACAATCTATTTTGGAAAAGATTGAAAAGATACATGGAACGAAAGCAATCATTCTCAAGAACGACATGATAATAGAAAATTTACTAAGAAACGTTGTAGCATAAAGAGAGTTTATAGAAGACCCATTTCGTTAAAATTGACACCATGTTGCTCATCAGTCTCAAATCCAATATCGTCCATGAACTCTTCCTTATCGACTTTTGTTTCTTGCATATCCAAAATAGATTCCAATGCTTCCTTGGCAAGTTGTTTTCTTTCTTTCCATATCTTTTTGTACTTGTCTAGTTTGGCTTGTTGTTCTTTCTTCTCTTGTGGTGAACACAAGTTGGTACCTTCGTTCAATTTTTCTACACGTGCTTTTTTCTTTTCTACTTCTTCTCGCAGTGCTTCGATTGACTTTTTCAAATCCTTGTTCGATAACGCTTTGCTGATTTTTGTCTTCTCGGCGTTCAAATTGGAAATTTCTGCTTTCAATTCTCCTACTTCTGCCGAAACTTCACGAATTTGTCCATTTAGTTCTTGTAGTTCACTAGTATCCATTACTTCCATATTGTTTTGGTTAATAAAATACACTTTTGCTTTTCCATTCTCTTTACACGTTACTTCTTCTTTTTCTACTAGTTTATCGATCGCCTTTTGACACATTGCTTTTTTAACACGACCGTGCAAATTGTCCAACATGTTTTGTATGCTGTATGGTCGATTCGCAACGCGTAGATACTCCAAAATGACTTCGCGTGCTTCTGGTTCCGATTTGATTACATCAACTTTGGGTTTGGCAGCTTTGCCACCCTTTGCTGGTGTTTTCTTTTCTTTTGTGTCTTTTTTGGCTGGTGCTTTTTTAGTTGCTTTCTTTTTTTCTTTTGGAGAGTCCTCTTCGTCTGCATCTTTTTTTGCTGATACAAGTTAGTTTTTTGATGTATAAAATACCTTTTTTCTTTGCGGGTGTCTTCTTTTTGGTTTCTTTAGCGTCGCCCTTGTTTGTTTTCGCTTTCTTTTTTGGTGGTTCTTTAAAATCGTCATCATCTGAACCAGATGCATTGCCACCAGCCATGACTTCGTCGTCTTCGTCTGAAATTTCTGTTACTTCTGGTGCGAAGTCGTCATCTTCTGAATCTGAACTAGCTTTTCTCTTTCCCATGTTGATTTGTTTTGTTGCGGTTGTGTTCGAGTTTTAGTTTGACGTTCTTCTTTTGTCAGATGTTTGGATTGAAATTGTAATATGTTGTAATGAGTTCTATGACAAAAGCACAAGACGTAGCCGAAAACTTGTCTCCCATCGACACAAAATATGCTTGTCGAGGTCCATACGTTGCAACTCAGAGTTTAGGAGCAACAAATAACACAAGAATTACAGATGCTTCTAGTATTTTGTCCAGTACGCAAAAACCAAACTCTCTACGCGAAGTTGGGCTTGATATAACATTTATGATTCTATCGTTTATGACAGAAGAAGGACTACTTCGATTACTACAAATATCAAAACATTTTACACCACTCGCACAACTTGTTTATCATGCGCGTATGAACGAATATCTTGTCGACCTATGCCGCAATCCAGCCGAACTTCGGAAACGATTAGCTAAATCATATCAAAAGTTCGTATGTCAAGAAAACGATGCTCTTGATGCTGATGACATGAACGTAGATTTAGACCAAGATTGGTTTGCAATAGGAAACTCTGGGGATGACTTTGATCACGAGGCTTTGGTAAAAGATGCTCCATACTACCGCTTCTTTGATTTTGATGATTGGCCAGAAAGGTATGATTGGGAGACATACAAACATGAATGGTGTGAAGAAGACGAATATTATAACGCAAGATACGACTATCTTTACGCGGCCAACGAATGGAGTGAAGATGATGATTCTGTTGAGGAAGATTTGGATGATGACATCCTAGACAAGGAAGAAATAGATACTGACATGGAATGGTACGAACAAGATGACTACTATGATACAAAACCAGTTGAGGATATAGAACCGTTCGGTTTTATTACTGGTTCAGAATTACTGACACTTGTTGTAAGTTCAGTTTCTTCCAACCCAACCATGAACGATGACAGCACTGATGAACACAAGAACCTTCTTCGCGACGTTGGTTTAGATATAACATTTATGATATTTTCTTTTATGACAGGAGAAGGTCTGATACAACTCGCACAAGTCTCGAAACGATTTGAACCCCTTGTACAACTGGTGTATCACGCCCGAATGAACGAATACTTGCCACAATTATGCGCTGACCCGAAAGAACTTCGAAAAAGAATTATAAAGTCATACCGAAAGCGAAATAATTATGATGAAACGAAAAGCGATGAAGATTGGTTCTTTATGAAAAACAGCGGTGATAATGAATATTCTGACCATGAGTATAACCCAAACTCAAAGTATTCATTCTACTATGACCCAGAATTTTATGATTGTACTTTTCAAGGTTTCGATAATGAGTTTACCGAACAGGATGACTGTTATAACAACAAACTTGATACAGCAGAAATACTACAAGAATGGGCAGGAGATGATCAAATGTTGGAAGATAATGTTGATTATGAACTGCAAGACAAAGAAGCAATGGATGAAGAGGAAGAGTGGTATAGTCAAGTTGATGATACATACTGTTATAGCTCTGAAAATACAGCATGTACCACTGGACCAATACAGTTTCTGACAGGGTCGCAACTGCTGGCTCAAAATAAATAGTTGTTCTGTAAATTGGGAAACGCACAAAAAGTTGAGTGTGGAACGAGGAAGATAATAGGTCGTAGGGAGTTCATTACCGTGCTCCTGGCATAACGGTCATCAAATCGTAGCCGAGTACCTCCCTTTTTAATGTCATCCATTCTTTATTGTCGCTTATCAATTGAGAACGTTCTCTTAGTACCATACAAGCTTTGACAACTATCAGTATCTGTACCTATTAAACTGTATGGGAACAATAATGGTGTATCTGACACCTCAGTCAATTCCTTCATGTGTTCTTCTGAAAGAGTGACATCCATCGACTTCATCATATTTTCAAGAGCTACTAATGTACCAGGCCCAACTAATGCACAAGCAATACCTGGTCTATTGATCACCCAAGCATAACAAACTTGTACAGGCATACAGTTGAGCTCTTTTGCAATTTCAGCAACTTTGTCTGCAATCTTTTTCTCACGTTCATCTGGTGCGTGGCTACTTGTCCCAACAAGTTTGTTCTCTCCTGTTACACCCCATGGAATAACACCCATTGACATCTTACGAGCCATTGGTAATACTTCTTGATCAAATGAACGATCGAGGAGTGAGTATTTACCTTGGTAGGCGACAAAAGGAGACCATCCAAAAGTACGAGCTAAGGTGTTTGCTACAGCACCTTGCCATGCGGGAGCATCACTCAACGCGATGTGTAAAGCTTTTCCTGTTTTGATAACTGCATCATCTAACCATCTCATGAGTTGTTCGATCTAAATGTTATTCTGACGAAACAGAACTTACATCGACAGTAAAATCCCAAAAGTGAACATAGTATATGTCCAAGTAGTCTACTTGTAGACGTTTCAATGTCGCGTCTATGGACTGAACAATGTTCTTCTTGCTATTGCCTCCTCCGTTTGGTCCATCAAGTACAGGCATACTAAATTTACTCGCGAGAACGTAGCGATGTCTTGGTATGTTGTTCTTCCTTAATATTTTACCGACTGTTTCTTCTGACTCTCCATCTTGATAAAAATTACTGGTGTCGATAAAATTGCCTCCGAGTTCTAAACTCGTTTAAGTAACTTGTATTAACGAACCTAAATATCTCATTAAAATTTTTTCGGCCTCGTCAAAAGCACAAGACTGTCCTCTACTCTTCCATGCTTCACCAAACAGCATAGTACCAAGACATAGCGGATGCACACGTAAACCAGAGCTTCCTAACAACCTGTATGTTGTCATTTTTAAATAATTGTTTGCAACGAAAACAACTGAGAATAGTCACAACAAGAAGTGTAATAGTTTCTTTGGGTACAATTTACTAGACCTCAATTAAGTAGTCTGGCACAAACGTCTTTTTGAGCAAATAAATTCTGCATCGGTAGAAACAATTCAAACTCATTTTGCTTCTCTAACAACTCGTGCCAATCAATCCACAGCCAATAATCGCATTTGTGAGGTTCCATTACCTTTGGTTCCTGTGATTCATCTTCCATCACCGCTTTCTTGGTAAATTAGTTATTTTCGGCTTTATCATAATCATACCATGAATATTGTTATATAGTGCTTATTTTCCTTGACAAATACGTCATTTGTGGCGTGAAAGAATGAAATGTTTTTGATTTTTAAATCTGTCTCTTCTGCAATTTCTCTGGCAGCACACTGTTCCCAAGATTCACCAAACTCGAGGTGGCCTCTTTAGCACGGTTAAATGGAACTATAATCGTACCCTGGTGTTTGTATTGTCTCTGCACCGTGACTGCCTTTTCTTTTCCCAATTAAAACGTATTTGTTCTGTTTTACGATAATCGCCGTAACTCCAACACGAGGATTTGGGTTGGTGGTCATGTTTGGATGGAGTTGTAAGCTTCTGTTTTGAGTTGTCTGGCATCTCAAAAATCCAAACAACATGACAAAGTTCAGCAGACTCACCAAAGAACTCTTCTTAGAAGCAAAACCAGGAATTCAAACAGGACCATCGCATCATATTTTGGCTTCGTTTGACGATGAGCACATAATCTTATACCAAGCATACAAAGAATCAATCGCTAAGTACGCAGTGGAGCATCAACAACTAAGCGGCTGCCCTGACTTTTCTCTGTCACGCATGACTTGGATAAAACCAAATTTTTTGTGGATGGCCTACCGCTCTAGCTGGTCAACAGCCAAAAATCAAGAACATATTCTCGCCATTTGGATTAAACGAGACGTATTCGACGAAAAAATTCTTGGAAATGCTGTAATTTCATCTTGGAACGAAACCAAAGCAGAGAATGGACCATATGCAACAAAAGATGAGTGGCAAAAAGCTGTTGCTGGTTCAGATATCAGATTACAGTGGGATCCCTATCATTCACCAAAGGGTGGAAAGTTAGAAGACAAAACTCGATGCATTCAACTTGGATTGAGAAATGCATTTAATAGACAGCTAGCAACAAACTCTAAAAACATGACTTCTGATGAGCTACCAGGCTGGATCGAACACGTCGAAGATGTCACAGACTTCTTCCATGAACAACTACGAAATGTAAATGCAGACGAAGATGTTCTTATACCAGTTGAAAGACTGTATCCAGTACCAAATCCTGACACAAGAAAGAGAATCTTCTTAACAGAAATTGAAGAATAAAGGTCCTCCTTATCGCTTTTACTTGTTGTGGACTTTACAACAGAAAAAACAATCGCAAATTCTCACATGGGAAACTCACAACCGACCACTGTAGACAATCATGGTTTGGGAAACCAAGGACAAGAAGTCCTAGAACAACAAGAAGAACGATCTTCTGGATGTCCAGTTATGCATGGCAGCAAAAGCGTACCAAAATATAAACACAAACACACATACAATGTTTACGGAGAGATTATTGACCCAAAAAATCAAATGCCAGCAAATCCAAACCAACTACCGCATCCAGAGCAGACAGTTCCGCTTTCAACAGTCAGACAACCCTCAAATATTCCAAAAGCTGGAGCAGAAAATGATGGTACATGGGTGTACCCTTCACAACAAATGTTTTATAACGCACTAATGAGAAAGGGAAAGGGAGAAGGTGTTAGACCAGAAGATATGGCCACTGTTATTGCAATTCACAATGGTGTGAATGAAAGAACATGGCAAAAAGTATCAGAAATCGAAAAGAATCTACACTCTGATTGTTGTGATCCCACATTATTAAAATTCATGGGTAGACCAGATGCTTTGAGTCCCAAAGCAAGAATCAAACATTGGTTACTCGGTTATCCAAGACCATTCGACAGACACGATTGGATTGTAGATAGATGTGGACAAAAAGAACAACGTTATGTAATCGATTACTATTACGACGATAATATCAAGGATGGTGATCAATTGGATGTGGACGAAAAGAAAGGATTTGCAGTTCCAAGAAGAGTTGTAATTGATGCAAGACCAGCACTAGACGATTTTGGATCCATTTATGATCGCGTCAGACTTTTCATTTCAAAAATGGGAACAGGTACAAAATAAATATAGTTTAAATAATTTACTTGTTTCCCTGTACAATCTTTAGTGCATTTGTCTTTCTAATTGCAATATTTGACGATTATGTTCATCTATTATACTTTGTAATTGGTCTAGTTGATCTTGTTGCTTTGACAAAAACGACAAGTGGTCTATTGGTTCCGAAAAAGCCATTGTTGTTGAACGAACATGCAATTGTTGCAACTGCGACAATAATTGTTTCGAGTTGTGCACTTGTAAATTTAACTGTTTGAGTTGGTTCATCTCTCGTGAAAACATTACATTTTCTATTTGTTCTGGTACCTCAAAATGTTGTGGTACGTGTAACAGAGCCGATTCTGGAATAGTTTGTGGAGTAGGTTCAAAGTATCGAATATGTAACGATGGTGACATGTCCGTGTATAATGAAGGTTGTATGACTGATAGTTTTCTCTTTTTCAAATGTTCTGCCAATTTCGCGTTCATATCAACTGGGATTGCAGTGTACTCTACAGGCCACGTTGTAGGTATCTGTTGTTGTGTAACATTGTCCTCTTTGTTATGTGTTATGATAGATAACCGTCTTTTCATGGTTTCTACTGTTCAGCTTTGTAATACGTTATCGTTGTCCAATACTACTTATGCGCACTACAAATGGTGTAGTTGATATCTCAGGTTGTAGATGTACAAAGGTTGAAGTTTTGTGGGTCAATCACCTATGGTTTGCATTTAACCGTTTTGTTTGACAGCTATGACAGGCTCACTTACAATCCGAATCGAAATTTGCATAGCCGTTAAATGAGTGACAATCAAAGAATACTTCGGCAACATATTTATGCGAAAGATATCGAAATTACAACAGCACTTGTAGCAAAAGACAACAGCGGACTCATAGTACAAAAAACATTTAAATATGGCGAGAGTTCAGAACTCAAAGATAATTTGATACGCTCGTACACGCATATCCACTCAGTTGTACAACCAAAGTCGTTCGCTAGTTTAGATAATGACTTAAAGAAAGCAAAATACAACTTTTTACGTTTTGACCTCATAAAAGCAGAGACCATGCTCTGTATCCAGTCAAAAGCACTCGTACCAGATGGACAAGAGTCTCATTGGACAACTCTAGAATCGTTTGCAGAGTCATACACAAAAACCAAGAAAGACCTTTTAGATGAGAATATTATCCTACTGTACTTGACACAAATCCTCAGAGCACTAGCTTATCTACATTCTGTGAATGTCACGATGAGCGAGCAACTACACGAGGACAATATCTTTGTTAAAATATCCGGAGACTACTTACAGTTGTTGAGACGCAAATCATGCGTGTACATTAGTGATTTTACAGGTGGAAAAGAAAACTCGAGTTACGACATGTGGCGTCTAGGAGTGATTTTGGCCAAAATCATACTGGCAGGATCAATTGGAGAATACATTGACACAAAAGCATACATTAGTACCGAATACGACTCTGAAGCACTCATTAAGCGAGTTCAACAACTAGGACAAGTAAGAAAGTTCTTTTTACTTACTAACTATTCATAGATTTACAGTCAACAACTCATCAACTTGACAGTTGCTCTTTTAAACCCAAAACAACGACCAACTGCACGATTCGTACTCAATTCAGCATTCCTAGGATCATTCCTACAACAATCAATCGATTTGATACGACCGTTAAATCTTATTGAAATTGGAGCACACACAGTCGTTCATGTAAAGGGAGGAATTGACAAAGCAATTCAGAAAGCAGAACCACAATCAGTACGATCAATTTACAAACTAACAATCTAGATTCTAGTTATCAAAGAAGGTGTATATCGTGAAACAGTAATCATTGATCGCAACGTTACAATTTTTGCACTCAGATCGCATCGTGTCGTTATCGATGGGGATGTCATTTGTAGAGGTGGTATCATGCTCAGTGGATTCACAGTTACTGGTACAGTACTAGTAGAAATCGGAAGTATTATCATTACTGATAGTTTACTCAACACAATTCAAGTACTCGACGAGTCAACACCTACAATTAAATCCAATCATATTACTGGTGGTCAACAAGGTATCTCATTGACAAACAAATCAAAAGCAAAGATTTGTAATAATGATATCTTTGAATGTAACGTTGGAATCTCTATTGCGGATAGTCGAGCCATGATTGAGAAAAATAATATTTATGAATGTTCAGAGTATGGCATTTTAATCACAGAAGTACGTTATATACTTTTCACTAACCATCAAGAATTCACACGGAATTATACGCGGAAACAAGATCTCAAATAACGTTGTTGGAATATCTGTTCAAAAAAATTCTAGTCCTGTTATTGAAGATAATTTAATTACAGATAACGCAAAATCAGGGTAAGTCAATATCTCTATTTCTCACATCAAGTGTTTCATTCACACAAGATGCTCTAGGTTGTGTTAGAAATAATCAAATTGTTAAAAATGAGAATGGAATAGAGTTACAAGAGTCGCAAGTGTTAGTAGAAGGTAACAAGTGTTATAGTAACATGAGAAATGGAATTTTTGCTGTTAAAGGCAAACAAAAGATTGTTTCGAATGATTGTTCATGGAACAATGCCAGTGGTATCGAAATCACACAAAAAGTAAGTCTATACTTTGCATTTGATAACAAGTAGTGTGATCCACTTGTTTTACTGAACACTATTTCAAACAATTTCGCAAGTGGAATAACGGTCATTGACGCATCAGGAGTGTACAAAGGTAATACGATTACCAAAAATCCTGTGAATATGATTATTGCACATTCCAAGTGTCTAGTACGAAAAAATCGATTTACACATAGCACACTACACGCATCAGTTGTCATTGAGAAAACATCACGAGTACGAATCATTAAGAATATAATTGAAAACAACGTCAAGAGTGGATTAGAACTACGCGATCCAAAAACAAAAGTTTCACTATCACAAACGATTATAAGAAATAATGCAGAACATGGATTGTTCATTCACGATGGAGCTGTTTGTGAAGTAGAACAAAATAATATTCACAGTAACAAGGTCGAACCACAGATTTCAATACGTGGTAAGCACGCAAGAATTAGAGATAGAGCAGAGATTAGTCAAGTGCATCACTCAACTTCATTCACTAATGAATTTGAAGAATTTGTTTAATAGTCTTCGTCCTCTTCTTCATCATC
>JAESGV010000207.1_pt1 | contig 32267 bp, 25 predicted proteins | sample 9269781 | NCBI WGS metagenome assembly JAESGV01 (sample SAMN15741586, study PRJNA653496) | algae metagenome | isolation source: Tildeniella torsiva UHER 1998/13D and co-occurring heterotrophs from... | place: Slovakia: Slovak Paradise National Park, Hrabusice, Kosice Region | collected 2000-01-01
ATGGATTTTGAGCAATAGCAAAATCTAGACCTTTCATGAGATCATCGTATGGTGCACCTCCCCAGTTATCTCTTACAGCATCAGTAAAGTTTTGTCCCATTCCGGTTGACCCGTGTGGGTTGACCATTACGACACCGTAACCTTGTTGAACCCATAATTGTGGATTCCATCTGTAAGACCATGAATCTTCCCATGCACCTTCTGGACCACCATGAATTAAAAAGACAATTGGGTATTTTTTGGATTGATCGAATGCGTATGGTTTCATGACCCATCCTTGGACGGTATCACCATAGCTTCCTGGGAAGAAAAACTTGGTTGGTGTGCTCATTGCAAATTGTGAAAACAATTTGCTGTTCAAGTTGGTCAATTGACGAAGACCTTGAACAGTCTTACTGTTGTAGTCAACTGTGGCAACCCATAAATCAGCTGGTGCAGTTAGTGAATTTCTACTCAACACGACTTGATTTCCAAAAGCACTAGTTCCACCATTGCTTGCAGTGTTCAACAATTCGTGAACATTTCCACTATCACCATCGACCAAATATAATTTATCAACTCCTTGATCGGTAGCAGTTGCGAATAAATTCTTTCCATCACTAGTCCATGACATTTCTGAAACGGATCTATCCCAACTTCCAGTTAATGGTTTTGTAGTTTGATGTTGTCTATCATACAAGTTGATGTGGAAACGATCACTTTCCAAACCTGGTCTATCAAATGCCAAGTAGGCGAGAATGGATCCTCCTGGTTGGTATACTGGATTGGATGTTCTTACACCTTCTGGAACAAATTGTGAAATCCATGACGGAGCACCACCAGAAACAGGTACAGTGTATACTCTCCATCCAGTAGTCCATGCGGTATCGTGTTTGATCATTTCTGCAGTGAATGCAATTTCAGTAGACTCTGGACTGATTGCGAATTGTTCGGCACCTCCGAATGGTGGTACTGGACTGGCTGCGTTCATGCCGTACATGACATCTCTTGGTGAAGTGGAAACGGCAACTGATGCGCCGTTGATTTTGACTGGTTGTACAAAGATGTGACTATGCTTTCCTGGTGTTTCCCATGAAGCCCAATGTCTGACATAGAGTGAATCATAGACGAAACCAGTGTTTGGACCGAGTGCCGCTTGAGCAGCGTCACGATCAGCGGTACATTGGAACGCAGTTGCAGCGGGACAGTCAATATAAACTCTATCAAGGTTAATAAAAAAATCTAAAACTCACGAGGATGAGAATGCAATGAAAGAACCGTCCTTGGACCACTTCAAGTTTGAAATATCGTCGTTGGGGTAGTTTGTGATTTGTACAGCTTGACGGGTGCTGATTGGTACATACCACAGTTGGGACTTGCCACTAGCGGTACTTATGAAAACAACAACATCACTATTTGGTGACCAAATTGGTTCGGAATCGGAGTTACCCTCTGCTGGGTTTGTTAATTGTGTAATAGTTCCGCTTGCAACATCTACGAGTTCCAAATGTACAGTGATCTTCTTTGTTTGCGAATTCTTTTGAGTATTAGTCGAAAATGAAATTTGTTGTTCGTACCCATCCTCTAACAGCGTATGCGGCTGTTTTTCCGTTTGGTGAAACTGAGAATCCACTTAATCTTTGAACAGCGTGTAAATCCTCAACTACAAAGGGTCTCTTAGCGAAGAGTTGGCCTATTGCCACAAGGAAAAAATATACCTGACCGATTGCAAAGCATGCCACAAAGGCAACAAGCAGGAGAACTGCAGTTGCACACTTCATTGTACTAGAAAGATTTTGATTGATAAAGAAGACAACTACGCTAACGGCTAATTCAAAACAAAAGATTTGCCGGTGGTGATGACACTTCAAACTGGAAATTAATGGATACGGTTTCGTTTTCGTTCTATGATAGCACCTGTTCAGAAAATAAGAGCTTGCGCAGTCTCACTAATTTCCTTAAAACGCTATTGTCGCAAAAGAAACGCATTTGGAGCGGCAAAGTCGCTTGTGTGAGTGAAACGAACAACCAAAAGCTTATTATTTATGATATTTTCGCTGGTATACAGGTATTATCGCACGAGTTCCCACACAAAATATATAGTATAGCGCAAAGAGGCAACGAACTGCTCGTAAGTCTCCACTCGTGTGAAGTGTATGGATTTGATTTGAAAACGAAAAGTACAGTGCAAATAATTGACAATAGGCTTGGAGAACGAATTACTTGCATACCACTTAGAGACGGGTCCATCGCGATAGAGACTGACTCTAGTCTAAGAGATACAGCCTTTTCTATTATAGTAAATTATGGATGCTACACAATACAACTACAAAATGGTGATATCGCAACAGTCAAGTCAGGACTGTTTGGAGACTCAATAGAAGTTTGGAACGAACAACTAAAAGAGAAATTATTTACATATAACCCAAAAGATTTCCCGTATTGCAGAGAAATGATTGAGCTGTATCCCGGTGTACTATGCTTTTCTGGTGACGAAAAATTACACATAGTGACAATACATGGGACAGCACGAATTGAAGATTTGGAAAACACCTACCACAACATTATAAAAATACGTGACGGTATGTTCGCAACATGCTCGTTAAACAATATTTGTGTTTATGAGCATGAGAAGTTAGTATTCAAAGAGTCCTATAGTGTTAATAACAGTGCTTCGTTTAGTTTGGTTGAACCAGGAGTTATAGCATGGCAAGATAAGGAATCTGTATTCTTATTTAATGTTGATAAGAGAGAACAAGTTGGAAAGTATGAATGTAAAGACAAAGTGCTGCTCATTTTGAAAGATTGAAAATACTCGTTTTAAGATTAAACATATAAATCTTGTCAATTCATTAATACCAATAGTGATTGATCGCTCTTTACATATGTTTGAAGTAAACTGTGCTTCGCCACTCGTTCATTTCCATAGACGAAGTTCATTCTGGCTTCTTTAAATTTGTAACTAGTTCGTTTTCACAAATGCAATCCGAACATGACGGAAACAAGACATGAGCTCGAGAGGATAGGACTCGATGAGACAAATATAAATAACTATCTGAAAAATGAGAAGCTCACAAAGGCAATCGTAGAAGTTATTCACGAGGTATTTTCGTCTTACTTTTGGTAACAATTTAGTCAGGACTTGGGGCAACAGATAGAACCCCAAGTGCTATAGGTGCACTCTTAACTACGCTGGCTGGAAGTTTAGATGGAGCAGGAGTAAAACATAGACCACTAATCGCAAAGAATATCATTAGTGGAAACATCAACAATCTTACACGCGTGGATGAAGCAATTAAACTCGCAAAAGTAAGAGGAGATAAAGAATTCAGTCAAAAAGAATTAGAAGACGCTTGTGGAGTAGGCGTCACCGTTTCTCGAGAACAAATATCGAACATCGTCACAAGATTCCTAGATTCCGTTTGCGATACCATCACAAAAGCATCCAAACCAGGTCCATTTCTTGGAAAACTGCGCGCAGTGAAAGATCTCAAGTGGGCAGACGGAAAAGAAATCAAAGATGAGTTTGACGCTCAATTCAAAGCTGCCATCGCAAATGCATCCAATGCGAAACCAGTCGAAAAGAAAGTTGAGGATGAAAAAGTGGATGAACTTGAAGTCGAAGAAAAAGAAGAAATCGTATTCGTTGCACGACATTTAGAATCTGCTATCAATTCTGCTGAGCTGTTAGAAGAGCACGAAAAAATCACTGGTGGAAAAGTACGAACTCGTTTCCCACCAGAACCAAATGGATTTTTGCACATTGGACATGCCAAAGCAATGAACTTGAGTTTTGGATACAGCAACTCAAAAGATGGAGAAACGTACCTACGCTACGACGATACCAATCCAGAGAAAGAAGAGCAAATCTATTTCGATGCAATCAAAGAAATGGTAAATTGGTTAGGATTCGAGCCAACGTACATTACATTCACGAGCGATTACTTTGATAGAATGCACGAATGTGCTATTACACTCATCAAAAAGGGACTCGCGTACATGGACTTTTGCTCAAAAGAAGAAATCAAGAAACAACGCGATGACAAGATCAACAGTCCGTATCGTGATACATCAGTCGAAGAAAATTTGAAACTGTTCGAAAATATGAGAAAAGGCAAGTACGACGAAGGGAAAGCAGTCTTAAGAGTCAAAATCGACATGCAACATGATAACCCAAACATGAGAGATTTTATCGCGTATCGTATCAAGTACAGTCCACACCCTCATGTTGGTGACAAGTGGTGTATCTATCCTTCGTATGACTTTAGTCATTGTTTGGTAGATTCTTTCGAGCATATCACGTACTCGCTCTGTTCGTTAGAGTTTGAGAATCGTCGTGATTCGTACTATTGGTTGTTACAAGCACTAGATCTATATCGCCCACATGTATACGAGTTCTCTCGTTTGAATGTCACCACAGCACTTTTGTCCAAGAGAAAGATCCTAGAAATGAAGAAGAAAGGGATCATTCGTGCTTGGGACGATGCACGTGTTATGACGTTGGCAGGACTACGTAGACGTGGATACACAAAAGAAGCCATTATCTCTTTCATCAATGACGTTGGTGTCACAAGAAATAAGAACTTGATCCCAGTAGCAAGACTTGAACAAAGTTGCCGTGCAGATTTAGACGAACGTGTAGATAGAGTGTTCTGTGTGATGAATCCACTCAAAGTTACTCTCAAGAATTATGATGAAGATCGCGTCGAGTTATTAGACGCACCAAACCATCCAAAACATGATCGTGGAACAAGAAAGTTACCATTTTCTAAAATATTGTACATTGAGAAATCAGATTTTAGAATGAAAGATGAGAAGGACTACTTTGGACTAGCACCAAACAAAGAAGTGGGCCTTCGATTTGGATATAACATTACATGCGATGAAGTCATTGAGAAGAATGGAGAAGTGGTCGAGCTAATTTGCTCAGTAGATACTGAGAAGAAGCGCAAGCCAAAGGCACACATTCACTGGCTAGCAGAACCAGTAAAAGGTGTTGCTCCACTCACTGCCGAGATTCGATTGTACGAGCCTCTTTTCACTGTTGAACAACCTGATGCTACTGGTGATGATTACGAAGAGTTCATTAATCCAAATTCCGAGAAAACTATCAAGAATGCGTTTGTAGATCCAGTTTTCAACAATCCAGATAACGTGAAGCCTTTTTCCAAGTACCAATTTGAGCGCATCGGATACTTTTGCGTCGATACTGACTCAAAAGAAGGTGCTCTCGTATTCAACAGAACTGTTGCTCTCAAGGCAGACAAAGCGTTTACCAACACTAGAGCAAAGAAATAAACTTTCTCTGGTTTTGTAATATTCGACTTGCAAGGTTGAGCTGTGTGAATTTGTTTGGTCAACTAAAGACTTTAGAAAAACTTTCAGCCATGGTATGTATTTTTTCGTGCGCTCTCAGTCGATGATGTCGTGATGATCCTCGTTTCTCTTTGGTAGACTCGAGTGGTAGTGACTAGACTATTTCGTACGATAGTGATGTGTTAAATACTTGTTACAGAAAACACTAGTTGTATTCTACATGTATGCTACAGTCACATGGGCTCAACACGTAACCAATGTATTAACGTTGGGTTATCGTGACTCTCAATTGAGATGCAGCATTTTTAGAACACTTTGCTAACACGCTTAGCCAGCAACCAACACAAAGAAACCAGCACAAAAGACCGGTGACAAGAAGAAGACCGGCGCCAAACCACAAGGTGTACAAAAGCCAAAGAGACCAGAATCCAAGGCATCAATGTACAAGAACTTGTTCATTGCTCGTCCAAAGATTTTCGGTATTGGCCAAGCAAGACCACACAAACTTGATTTGACCAGATACGTCAAGTGGCCAAAGTACGTCCGTCTCCAAAGACAAAGACGCGTCTTGTTCAAGCGTTTGAAGATCCCACCAGCGGTCAACCAATTCAACAGAGCTGCCAACAAGCCATTGGCTGCCCGCATTTTCAAGCTTTTGGAAAAATACAGACCAGAAGATGCCAAGGCCAAGCGTGAACGTTTGCGCTCTGCATCCAAGACTCGCGTCAAGGGTGAGAAAGCAAAGGCTGAAGTTAAACACATTCACCTCCACGCCGGTATCAACACCGTCACCAACTTGGTCGAAAGACAAAAGGCCCAATTGGTCGTCATCGCTCACGATGTTGACCCATTGGAACTTGTATTGTTCTTACCAACTTTGTGCAAGAAGCTTGGTATCCCATATGCCATCGTCAAGTCCAAGTCACGTCTAGGTCAATTGGTTCACTTGAAGAACACTTCAGTAGTTTGCCTAACTGACGTAAGAAAGGAAGACAAGGACGAACTCTCCAAGGTTTTGGAATCAGTTCGTGGTTCATTCAATGAACGTTTTGCTGAACAAAACAAACAATGGGGTGGTTTGAGATTGTCAAGAAGATCTCTTGAATATCAAAAGGCCAAGCTCGCCAAGGTTTAAATCTTAATATAATGTACTAGTGTTTATTTAGTTTGTTGTGTTTTTTTTCTTTTTGTTAACTACATTTAATAAGATTTGTTTCACCTTTAAATCAAACATGAGAGATTTTCAATCACATTTACTTTAGGTGTTTCATTATTGCGTGTGCTTTACGCACCACTAAATCCCACACATACATATCTGTAGAAACAAGAGCACTTCCTAACAAAGAAGTTGCCACTTTTACATTGTAAGGCATTCTGGTCTAATTTTAACTTCTATTTTCTTTTCCCTTTCCTATACATGGTGTACGATATTTTTCCACTCTAATTTAAATCAAATCCGCTGTTCTATTTCATCTCTCAAAAAAACAGCACAGTATCACAATGAAGACTTTCAAACGTACACTCATTCAAACCAGTCAAGCAATCAAGACCAAAGTCAAAGGGTCTGGTTCTGACGATGAAGAGTATATTTACATGCAAAACAGCATAGATAAGTTGTCAAAGAACTCGGAGCACTTGGCAAAATACGCAGGACAATTGGTAGATAACTTCCACGCGATGACTAGCACTCTCAGATTTATGGGAAAGGCATTCGAAGAAATGTACTTGACCACCGACGATACTCCACCAGAAGAAGTCAAACAATTAGTAAAGATTGCGGAAGAGATGGACGAAATGGCCGTCAAACCATTCCAAGCTGCAGTCAGCCGTGGTTTCATCGAACCAGCTAACGAATTCCACGCATTGTTCGCTCCACTCAAAGACAAACACGCTCAACGCAAGAAGATTCAACTCGAATACGACTACTTTAGCGACAAAGTAAAGACCTTGTCTGCAAGCAACAAGGGTGACAAGGCTACAGAACTTGTAAGAATGAAGGAGAAGATGCAAACCTACGAAGAACAATACGACGAATCCACTAGAGAGAACAAGCAAGCCATGCGCGACTTGATGGATCGTAGACCAGATTCCCTCGACCCAATGGTACAAACCATGCTCAAGGAGTTGATGAACTGCACTCGCAAGATGGCTGACGCTATGGAGAAGGCAACAGCTGCAGTTAACAACTCTGCCCCAAGAGCTCGCTCATCATCACAAGGTATGTCACAAAAGTTTGGTGGAATGGGAATTTCCCAAGTCCAAAAACCACTTCCACGTCCAAGCCCTCCAACTAAGGAAGTTCCACCACAATATGCTGGTGAATGGTACTTCTTGGACTCTGACTTGAAGCAACAAGGTCCAGTTAGCTTCTTGGACTTATCTAGAGATTATAAGAAGGGAATGCTCAATGGTGAGACTCACATCTTTGGTGGTAACCTAGCTGAATGGAGAAAGATTGCTGATGAAGGTGCAATCCAACGTACTCTCACTTCCTTGTAAATTATATAAACAATTTTGATACATACTTAACAAACTTCTGTCATGTAATCACTACAACTGTAGATAACATTTTTGGCGCCAAAAGTTTGTTCCATGGAGACTGTTCTTGAGAGTCAAACTAAGATATCATCACCTGCGTTTGACAATTCTGGATTGTTGTACTTTTGTTCCCCAGAAACTGGTGATATCAATCTCGTAGATGGAACTGAAATTCAAACTGTGGGGAACACCAATGGAGTGCCAAACAGTGTGACATTTGATTCAAACAATACAATGTACATTTGTGACTTGGCTCGGCAGGCAATACGTATGTATGAATTCAATATTGGTCACACTAAAAGTTCAGCTTTCTGAGAACGGAGAGATAGTAGAATTTATTAACGAATACGATGGGAAGCCATTTGTTGGACCTAATCAACTTGTATTCAACCGTAATGGTGCAATGTATTTTACAGATAGCGGAGCTATTGGAGAAACAAGTATTCAGAATCCGAAAGGCAGCGTGTTTTGTACAAATGGAGATCAGATACAACCACTAGCATACGAATGTTTAGCGCATCCAAGTGGTATTGCACTATCACCATCAGAAGATTTACTGTATGTTGCGGAGACAATGCAAAATCGAATACTGCGTTTCGCTCAGAAGCCAATCGGCGTATTTCATTGTTCTGTATTTCATCAGTTTTCGGGAGGCTTCGGACCAATGGCACTCGCTTGCGATTCAAAAGGCAACCTTCATGTTTCAAATTTTGATTTTGCAGATGTTGAGAATACAGACGAAGGCCAAACAGGTCAAATAACCATTCTAAAACCAGATGGAAAAGTACAAGCGATTGTTCGTGTCAAAGGCTCAGAAATCAATGGACTCGTATTTGATAATGAAAAGAAGAATTTATACTTGTCCGAGAATTCGCATCGAACAATCTATAAAGCAGCTGTAGGTAAATGAAAACTCATTTCTTACTCCAAAACGACATCAATGTTGATTTTTGCGGTGGTGGTGTTATTTTCACCTTTTTCTTCGCTGGAGTTTTTGCATTTAACGTTTCATCAACTTTTCTCTTTTTCAAAATCAATTTCTTTTTTGCAGGTTCTTCTTTCGTATCTTTCACAGGTGTAACACTTGGACCTGATGTGCTCGATTGAGATTCTTCATCGTCAATCACGATAACATCTGGTTCTTCTTGTTTCACATTTTCTTTTTTACATCGATCCAATAACGTTTGTTGTAACTTTATGTCAAACGCTTCCATATCTATGAAATCGTCATCCATGCCAAAGTTCAATTGCTGCGAATCATCAAAATTCATGCTCTGCGAGTCATCCATTCCAAATTCACTTCCGTGAGAAATTTGCGAATCATCAAACGATTCACTCTTGGCTGGACTATCTTTCATTGGGCTCTTTTTCAATACCAACTTCTTGGGTTCTGCTGTCGCAAAGAATGAACTTTTGACAAAATTTACACCCTTTTTCGCCATGTCAAATAACGTACGAACTGTAGAATCTTTAACTGGTTCTGGTTGCTTTTTTTTCGCACTGGCTGGTTTTGCGTTTGCGTTAATCAAATCATCAGGTATGCTTAATTTCAAATTGATCATCTTCATGCAGTACTGGTCACTCAAATAGTACAACATTTTGTTCATTTGATCCTTGCTCCTGTACACTGTAGGAACAATCTTTTTTGTATTTAGTAATTCCACGCATTGTCGAAGTTCTGCAAAACTAGAATGTTCACTGTATGGTACATCAACTACTGTAATGTTTGATCGACGAGTAAAGTTGACTGGTACTGTTTTGATAGATCCTGAAGGTACATCGGGTACCATAGATGACTCTTCTGCGAGTTCTTTGAAACACCATGCGGATGGTCGAAACGCGATTATTTCATCGTACGTTCCTTGATTTACTCGATTTTCAAATAACTTTTTCCATCCTAGATGCGACATGGATACGATATGAACATCTGTTTGTTGTGGGTTCATTGTGAATTTATCTTCATCCGGGAGACCCAAACATTTGATCGCCTTATGTTTGTCAATAGTAACGAATATTTTGCAATCGCATTCTTTGGCGATATTTTGTGCGATTCTTTCTTTACCAATGTAGTACGTTCCGATCAAACTGAGGATTTTTTTGCCTTGTCGTTTCTTTTCTTTGACAATATTAGTTATGAGTTTTATGGCATCCATTTGTTTTGGAAAAGTGTAGATAGGGTCGCAATAAGTTGTGTCTAGGTATATCGCAGTAAGTTGTTTTGCGTCTGTTGTATCATCTGGGTCGCGTTTTTTGAAAAAGGGTTTGAGTGGTTCGTATGTGGAGAACAACTCTTGATTGAAGCGAAAGTCTCCAGTATGTAGGTATGTTTTGCCTGATGGCAGTTCGAATAACATTACAGCACTGCCTGGACAGTGATTTGCTGACATGAGTGTCACTTTTGTGCCATTTACATCGTGTCGTTTGTTAACTATTGTGTTAGTTGTACAAATACGTTTTCTTACACTCTAGAGGCCTAAGTATTGAAGAGTCGACGCCGAATTTTAGTTTTACCAAGTTGCACGTTTCTGGCGACGCATCTATTTGTTAAAAAGCATGAAAAGAAGACATACAAATATTTCCATGTTTCCATTTTTTGGTCAGTCCGCAGTAGTGATCCGAATGAAAGTGTCTACAGTTTGTTACATATTTTCAATTTAAATATACGTCAAGAACCAATATTTGTAGTCTGTCTTATTTTTAATTGTGAAACCATCCACGACAAAGTCTATAGTTGTTAGTGATGAGCAATGCGGGTACCTATTTCTGGTAGAACCTTAATACTTGGGTCTGAGGAGGCCATTTGAAGTTGAACACTAGGTTTTGTTTATGCTCGAACTGTCAGGTTAACCGCGCTTTTTTACAACCCTAAAACATTTTACGTTATTCTTCAGTTTCGTGTTTGCTAATTTGAACCACAAGCGCTCGAAGCTGCGCTACGTAGAGGAAATTCGAAGCATAAAATGATTGTAAAGCACAGAGGAAATATGCTAACAGCGCTTTTCAAACAATGAAGCTTGGTCTGTTAGAGGACCCATTACGCTTCACTGTTGAACACTTGTTCTGGCTGCGAAAATTACCACAGTCACGTGATGACGAGCTAGAGCAAGAAGAATCGAAACTATTGTCGCGCGTTTCGAAAATAATCCAAAAGAATTGCAACATTGAGTTGTTCTCAAGTGTTGTGAAGATGATGCAAAACTTTGAATATTTACAGAACGGTGCATCACTAAACGCTGAAGATGTAAACAAGCTGTTAGACGAAATGCAGATGAACGACACTATTTCGCTTTTCATACGAAGTCAAAACGCAGGAATTATGCTGACAAAACGCAAGACTGGCGTATTGGTTGGTGCATTCGAAGTATCTTGCACGCAAGAGCCAGTCACAGCACCTGGAAACTTGCACAGTGAATATCCTGGCCCGTACACTGAAATATCAAACGCTCGATTTAATGATTCACAGTTCAAACTTGTATTTTCGCGAACACTTGCAGACTTGACAAATAATGTAATCCAAGATGCTATCGCGCAAGTGGCCAAGAAAGACGTAAGTGCATACATTTTTGTACTAACATTTAGACGTCAACTGATGAACATCGTGAAGTTGTGAGTCCAGAGTACGTGACTAGTTGGTTGATGCACATACTCGCAGGATGTAACGGACCCACCGACGGGACTCGCGTAACAAAAAAGATTCGTGATGACATTCTATGGGAGAACGCAGAAAACCCAAATAGACGATCGTCCATGTGGTTTTGCATCAAAGTCGCGCTACACACCAAATTCGTTTCTATACTGGGACAGCAAAACGGCAGATTAGCGTACAAATTAACTATTTTGATGATTTTAACCAGACTATGCGAAATTAAACTAAAGACAATGAAAGCAGGTGAAGATGACGGTACAGATATTCCATTCCAAATGATCAAAAAGATTGCGAAACGAAAAGAAGAATTGTCACTGGATGTTACGCTAAGCAACGATTTGCAAGTGTTTGGCAAGCGTGTATTTAGTCGTGTGAATGATGTTTGTTTAGATATCAGAAGAATACTAGATGCAAGATGGGAGGAATTTAGAAAGAAAGAGACCGTACATTTTGACCTCACTAAAGTCAATTTCCAAAAAGATACCAGAATCCAAATTCCAAGAGTGAACGAGTATGTTGAGAAGCTACTACAGAAACAAGAAGCATCGATCGAGTACACACTATGTACAACATCACAAGCAGATCCAATATGCGAGTTTGAAGAAACTTGGAATCAACTATCCATGATCGAACTCTTCAAAAAGACTGAAGCGTACATTGATTCAGCTCGTGTCAAGTATGCATTGAATCCAGAAGGCTGGAGCGAAATGTTTCTCACTGTATGCGAAGTATGGATGAAGTTTGATAAGCACGCAAGCGAGGAGTATCCGATTCTAAAGGAGCATTATACTGGTATTGACTTGTCCGTATTTGCATCGGTGTTACTACCATTTCGTTCACAGGTTCACCGACTATGTGAATTGGAGAAGTATATTATTGAGAGAAATAATAGTGCCAAACACTACCCTATATACGATCCAGGGAGTGCCGTTAACAATCCAAAATCATTTGCAAATAGATTTTATGAGCAATCACAAGATATGCAAAGAGCTAAGAGCAATATTCTTCTTGATGCTATTCAGAAGAGAGCAGCCAAACGTATAGAAGTGAAAAAAGAGATGCAACATGTGAGAGGAGAAATAGCTAGAATGGAACGTCTTGATCACTATCATGCGTACTGGAATTCATGTGACAAGTGTTGTACTAGACGCGCTCTACAAAATAGAATGATGGCTGTACATGAGTGGCCACTACCCGACGACGATGTAGCAGCGCAGATAGTTGTGTTTGAACTACGTGTTCCACAAATTTTATCACAACTCAGAGACTTGACTTATCGAATCGTTGGCGATTTATGTGACGGTGATGATAACGTTAGAGAGACAAAATCAGGTGCCGAGATTTACATGAACTTGAGCGAATATCACGCCTTGAGCCAATGGCATACTAGTAGTAGCAAATTAGTTACAATAGGAAGCTCTACAAAACCTTTTGCCTTATCACACTATTGTAGTCAGTCATTTGTACACAGTGGCGACGATGCGTGGTTGAAACCTAATGGGCTCACGTACTATCCTACAACGATCCTTAAACGTGTTATCGTCTCCAAGAATGTGACAATACTACAACACTGCAAACTAAAGATTTATGACGAACCATACAAATGCCTACAGTGGTCCATTGATAGTGATAAATATACGGAGAACGAAGTGTACGCAAAACAGTCTACGTGTCATCAGGACTTGTCACTACCAGAATTCATCAGTTTTGGTACGCTAAGAGCACAGTCTAACCTTCAGTGGAGAAACATAATAGCAGTGTTGGAAGATCGGTCATTATCAATCAAAACGCAAGCAGCCTATGCGTTATTGTGTCAAGTGGCATGGCAAGCAAACGAAGGTGAAAAGTCAGAGTTACACCATAACGCAATGCTAGTACGGCATTTACTAAAATTATTGGACGACACCATAGAGCGATTCACGCAGAATTGGAATGAAAGAAATGTTGTCGCGACTATAACTACACTGGCATGTCATATTTTGACTATCACCAACAATGAGAGGAATATAAGCATAGCAAAAACATTCATTCACAAGTGCAGACAACTTGTAAAGCACTGGATCGTTGAAATGAAGGCTGTTTGCGCAAGACTCACTGATCCAAAAGATATCATAGAGATGAGACAACGTATAGCACTTACAGCAGCATGTGGTGCGCTGACCTATGCTGTAGATGCTGATTATTTGGATTATGTGGTAACCAGTGACAATGATCAACTAGATTGGCTAGTATTTATTTCGCAAATCAATGACGAGCTATTTCTAAGTGATGCAACAGTAGGTACTTTACCAATACACGACCAAAATATACTATGGCGTGTTTCTCGTTCCGCGCAAAGGATTTTCAACAAATATGGTGCAAGCATAACAGACAATGTACTCAATATGTTTGTACTGCAAGCCTGGCCTACAGCGAAAGAAATTACAACAGAGGTTTGGAGAAGAGACGGAGCAGTGGTTTATACAAGATACACTTTGTCTCCCAAAGTGGGGTCAATGCAACTTGACTTTCTCTCAGGGAAATTTTTAGTTGATGGGATGCCCATTGCAAGATTAGGTCAAGATGTGATTGATCACCCACTGTACAAGAGAAACTTTGACCCAACACTTGTTTTTGATGTTTTACCATACGGATACAAAACATTCGTAACCAAGCAATCATATCATGAGGCAACACTCACCTTTATGATGGGTACGGAGCTGAATGTTATAGAAAAGTTGCATGGAGTTGAACGCGTTTTGCTACCACACTCATTGTTCAAGAGAAGTCTTCCATCAGATCTCATGAACAAGTATCAACACTGGTACAATAAGAGCACTCATGAAGTAGAGTTTAGAGCACTAGGTCAGAGTATATTTGATGTACCAACAGTGAAGTACCGGTTTAACATTGAACAAAATACGCTTGTGGAGTCATCAGGCAGAATCTTGATCAACATCAACAGTGACTCATTTACAGTAGTAACGAAGAAAGTGTTGGACCGACTAGAGAGACCCAAGTACATGCAAATGTTTATTGAACAAGACAGAATTGTTGTAGATCTCCCACGTATGGGTTTGCAGTTCTTTGTGAATCAAAAGAACAATACTATCTCTTCCAGAGAGCACAGCAACATGATTGTTTGCCCAAAACAAACTATTGGCACGTTGATTGGACTTCAGAAGGGGTTACTCTTACGGAATGAGTTTCAACAACGATTGCTTGTACCAAACGGTAGTTTAGTGTTCATTGCTGCACAAAATCATCACTATGTCGATATCGAGAGCAAACGACTGTTCCAGCCACCAGTGCTTGAATATGAAGTCAATGATGATTTGCAAGAGTTACAACCTGCAATGAATCTAAACTCAAAGTTGACACTAGCCTACCTACATGCTGCAACTTCACATTATTTGGCGGATCCGTTTACTGGTGTAACAGGTTACGAAATGGCAATACGGATATTGCAATCATTATGCAACAGTACGCAGCCACTGTCAGAAGCAAGTGTATCGATACTGAAAAGAATTGACGCACTGGCGCCACAGAGAAAATACTATCCACCAAAGTTGAAAAAGATGCAAACGGTAGTATTCCCGTCGACTATTCACTCTGTAACAGCATGTGATGTATATCCGCTACTTACAGATATGATCATTCAGTCAAGCATGAGTTTGTCATGTCTATTTAGTGAGAAAACAGATTTTAAACGGGAACCTGTTCGACAAGAGCTGGCAGCAAAGGCGTATTGGAGAGATTTGTGGCAATACTCTACCAATGGACATCTACAAGAACGATTTGAGAAAAATTTCCCAAAACCTAGTGATCAAGTTTATGTGACAAGGTATGAGCATGACAAACATATATGCAGCGTTGCAGATATCCTACACAATCATGGCTACCCTAATACAAACGAGCAGAGCACAATCTATGAATTTTTATCTTCAGAAGATGGAGTATTAGAACCTATCGTATTAGGAGCGAATATTTTCGAGCAAATTGATGCTCATCCGAGAAAGAGTTGGTTATCGATTCTTAACTATGCAGCGAAGCTTTCTACAGAGGAGCAAGTGTTCTTTTATTCATTACTAGTATACCAAAATGCACAATACGCAAATCGTATTATGCAAATGTGTTACATAACTCGAGAGAAACTATACAGCCTCAACGACGTAGAATACCACCTATCTGAAGGATATACTTACGACAAGGACATTATTCTGAACTTACTCCTTAACTCTAACCTTCTCCACTATGGTACAGATTTACAAAAGCAACTACTCGTTGAAAGAATGACCAAAAAGAATGATGCTGTCAGCGCAGCATGGGAGAAGAATGAATTTACTGCTGCAAGCGGATTCAAAGAGTTGGCTGGTGACAGTATGGAGGCTATTCGCATGCATATGAAGAGATGGTCTCAGAACTATTCTTTTAAGATATTGCTGACATCGTTCATGCGATTGTATGATTTGTCTTTATTCTCAAGCATGCAGAAAAACACTATTTCATTCGTCAACAAAGATTCGCTATACTCGCCATCTCTACCTTGCCAATCATGGAAGTTCACACCAGTCCACAATGTTATTGGCGACAAAAAAGAGTTTAAGATCAAATTGCCTGCAGTCACGCTATTTCGTATGAAAGACAACAAGGACGAAAGTATTCCATTCCCAATGGCATGCATCAACTACGACTCATTCGAGTGCAAAATCAATAACAACTTCCAACAAGACTTGCAAGATAGTTGGAAACAACTTGGACAAGTATCAAATAGTTGGGAACGAGTTCAAGTAGTCAATGATATCAAAGAACAAATCGTCGAAAACAGAAAAGCAGTAGTTAATCAATTGAAGCGTGTACGAATACATTTGGAACGAAAATGGGTTGGAAATAGTGACTCTGCTTACAGTGCAGACATTGTTCCTAAATTTTCACAGCGACTCGTTTTGGAGCATCTTTTACCGGCAAAGTACTCGGCGCTTCCGGCATCAATCAAGAGCCTTATACTACAACTTGGTGAGTTGATCACCCAGAAACAAAGGCTTGAAAGATGCCTACAATATATCGCGTTGGACGACAATACCAACTTGAAGAAAGAATTGTTCAATGTTGGACATACAAATTGGAAAATTGAAGATCATCCAGAATGGTTACTATTAGAAATTGAAAACAAGTTTATTGTACGACCAATTCAAGCACAAGTTGCAAAGAAAATGTTATCAACTGATTCTGATGGTAACTTTGTGCTGCAACTCAATATGGGAGAAGGAAAGACAGCTGTTATAGTTCCACTACTAGCAGCGTCACTTACAGATACAAATCGACTTGTTCGAGTTGTTGTACCGCGTCCACTACTACACATGATGTATGATATCCTACAAAACAAGATGGGAGGCATACTTGATCGTACAGTACATCTTTTACCATTCCAAAGAAGTCTACAGCCAATGATTGGTCTTAAAGAACTTGATGGTATTGCTCGAGTATACCAACAGTGCAAAGAACAACGTGGAGTGATGATTACAGCACCAGAGTACTTGTTATCTTTCCAGTTGATGAGTTTGGAACGTACACTGCCATCAGAGACGGCTGAAGCTGCACAAGTAGCGGTCAAGTACATAGAAATTCAGAAATGGCTAGATGACAATGCCAGAGATATTTTAGATGAGAGCGATGAGATTCTTAGCGTTAAGAATCAATTAGTTTATACAATTGGCGTGCAGGAATCACTAGACGGCGGAGAACTACGATGGACAGTAGTTCAGAAAGTTTTACAGTCACTCAAAAAACTAGCAAGTCAATTTGCAAAGAGTTATCCAAATGACTTTGAATACAAGGAGGATGCTCGATACGAAGGCTCATTCCCACATTTTAGATGCATAAGCAGTGATGATTCTGCATACAAACACTTATGTTTGGCAATTATGCAAGATTTGATCAAAAACAGAATTTTCACGTTCAATATGTCAAATGATGAAAAGAAGTTACTCACTATTTTCGCATTACAAGAAGATATAGACGAATCCTTGATCAAAGCAACCGAGAAAATCATCGATAATGACACTCATGCGTTCAAGACACTATTAATGCTTCGTGGCTTACTAGGATGCAAAGTACTATACTTTTCACTTGGAAAACGATGGAGAGTGAACTATGGAGTTGCTCCAAGTGGTCCAAGAAAAATGGCCGTTCCGTTCAGAGCAAAAGATTTGGCATCGGAGAGAACAGAGTTTGGTCATGCTGATGTTGCGATCATTTTAACGCAATTGAGTTACTATTACAGTGGATTAACAGAATCACAAATCGAACAAGCTTTTTCCATCCTGTTCGAAATACCAAATAGAAATGAAAAATATCATGAGTGGATCTCGTGTGTAAACGCTCCTACATCGATTAGTACAATAGATGGAATTAATCTCAAGGATACAGAGCAGAAAAATTTGATTCATCAGCTCATGAGTAGGAATACAGCAGTAATCAACTTTTGGTTGTCCAACGCTGTTTTCTACAACGAGTCAAAACAATTCCAACACAAGTTATCATCATCTGGTTGGGACATTGCTAAGAAGAAAACATTTCCAACAACAGGATTTAGTGGAACGAATGATACGCGACTATTGTTACCTATTTCCATCAAACAAGATGATTTACCAGAATTGAAAGGTACAAATGCACTCGTTGTGAAGCATTTACTACAAGAAGAAAATCAACAATATCGTGTGTTACCAAACAATGTTTCTGGTTTGGAATTGCTAAAAACAATTCGAGAGAATATTCTTCTTGATGTTGGCGCGTTAATGTTGGAACTCGATAACGCACAAGTAGGAAAAGAATGGTTAGCCATGGCAGACCAACGCATACGAGCAGCGATTTATTTTGAAAATGACAATATAGTTGTACGTGACCGCAACAATAGAATTGAATCATTGACCACTTCGCCATACCGACAACAACTCGATAAATGTGTAATCTACTTGGATGATGCTCACTGTCGTGGAACTGATTTGAAATTCCCACCTGATGCAAGAGCAGCATTGACACTCGGAAAAGGTGTCTCCAAAGACAAGTTTGTACAAGGATGTATGAGAATGAGATTGTTAGGATACGGTCAATCGTTAACGTTTTACGCTTCTCATGAAGTTGATTTGCAAATACGAAAAATCTTCACTCCTCGTGTTTCGGATATTTTGAAATGGACACTTGACAATAGTAGAAAAACAACAGAGGAAGGGTTTTTGCTCTTTTGCACGCAAGGATTGAGTTTTTTCTATCGAGATGAACAATGGAAAAAGATGGGAATTTCTTCTTTGGGAGAAGCATGCAAAGAAGCTGATGCGATGACACTTTCAGACTTGTATGGAGGTGTTCGACAAAAACAAACAGTAGCCAAGATAATTGAACATAAATGCAGGAATGTACCAAATGCTGATTTGCTCATTTCGCATTGCAAATCATATGTCGGTGATAAAGTACGTTATGCGCAATTAATGGAAGAAGAGCAAGAAAGAGAGCTGGAAACAGAAAAGGAAGATGAAAGACAAGTGTTTAGACCAGTTCATAAAACATCAATACCGCCTTCGCTGCACAAAGACGTGGAGTTAATCACAGAAAGCAAGATAAATGAGCATATCGAACAAAGCGAAGCGTTCGTTCCCTTTTCGGCAAGTATGTTTAACACAACACTTGCTGAAGAGTTCAAGCATATTCGTTTTGAATCTAATCTCTATTGTACCAAAGATTTTATTAATGTGGTGCATGGACATGGTGATACAGACGAGTACATACGCATAGTACGATACATTGCTGTAGATGAAAAGAACAATGTAATTTTATTGAGCCAATTTGAGGCAAGTCAACTGCTGTCCAAGTTTAAACTTGGAAAAGGCGCACAATTACGAATGTTTGTACCTAGAACGAGGCCTGGACAGAGTACGCTTTTTTATCATAAAGAAGTATCTCTTCCTGTTGCCAAAGAGGTAATCAAAATTGGAAAAACTGCAAAAGCAGAATTATCAGTATTTGCTGCGTCGCTGTACTTTAACTCGAACAAGGAAAGCGATGATGTTTGTGAGTTTTTAGGATTGGCTTTAGATGACAGACCAATTTACCAAAAAGCATTTGCGGACAAAAAGATTAGTAAATCTGGGTTTGTACCTGTTGATGTAAGAAAAGAAGTCGAATTTGGAGAACATTGCAAGTTTGCATATGATCCTTGCATGTTGATTCAGAAATATATTCACAAGAGAAGTAGAAATGAAAGCATGATAGTCTCCCATTTGGGACTAATTGTAACAAGAGGCGAGAAAAAGAACGTGGATGATCGATTGTAACGTGTTGTCATACGTACAATTAAAATGCAAGTTGTTGCAGATGACAGCGTACAGCACAACACAACACGCTTTTGCAGTCCCAACTACGATATACTAAACGGCGATATTCAACCATCTATAGACAAAAAAAACTACTGTTCACGTACGACATTGCAAGATCAAGTACAAGTAGAACGCGAAATTGAAACCAAGATTAAGGAGATTGAACCAGGAGTAATTGTTTGTGCAGCGCATTCGCTGATTTACTTGTACGAGAAGACATGAGAAAGAAAAGTTGTAGCTGGTGTTGAGCTATTAACAATAGTTGACTATGTAGTGTAAAGATCTATTTTTGTTTGACTTTGAAATGGGTTCTGCTATCCCCACAACGCACAATGTGCAAACAGTGCCACCTATTGCTACATACAAAGAAAAATTAGTTCTCTTAGGTGATAGTAGTATGTTGTAGAGCAAATGTAACACTTAGATTGCGGTAAATCTACGTTAGTCGCAAAACAACTATTCGATCAGTATGTCGAGGCTTACGAACAAACTATAGGAGCTTCATATTACTCGTATGTGTTGAAACCCTCTAGTAGGGACATGCGAATAGATTTATGGGATACTGGCGGTGATAAAATGTACGACAGCATTAGACAGATTTACGCTCGCAATGCGTACACAGTGTTGATAATGTATGACATCACAAAGTACGAATTTAAATGCATCTAACGTACAGTTTTGAATCATTCGAAAAAGCAGAAGAATATTTGAAAGAAGTCACACAACGTCCTATCGGCATATTGCTCTTGATCGCAAATAAGTGTGACTTACACAGGAATCGTGTTGTTACGTGCACATCAGGGAAACTTCTCGCAACAAGATTCAATGCACAATTTGCTGAAATTTCTTGCAGGAACACGCAAGACGTAAGCGACATTTTTCATTACATAGGCGAGAGACTATCTGGAAACAATACCGTTACACTAAACTATTCAAAATACAGCAATATGAGAATTTCCATTTTGCTATCAAGAATACTAAGTGACATCACCATTTTAACATAAGTTATTTATATTTTCCTGCAACTGATTGCATGTTCGATGGCGTGGTACCTAAACCAGCCACCGTGTTCGAATTAGATCTCTTCATGGAAGGGTTCCCACTCTTTGGTCGATTCAATGGCATTCCTGGTTGATTCACAAGTAAATTGTTCACCATTGTATGTTGGTCATACGGATCAGGATCTTTCAACTCGTCACATAAAAGTATAAAATTTCCCAAATCACTTTTCATCTCATGCTTGTAATCTTTGTAATTCTTTTCTGGAAAGTTTTTATGTACAACGATATTAAAAGTATCCATGAGTAACGAATTTTTCATGATACGATCTGCACTTGTCGTTGTTGTTAAACTTGGACTTGCGTTGACTTCAAGTAACCATGGTTTACAATTACTATCAATCAGTAAATCGTAGCCGTACAATTCGAAACAATGTCGATCGTTGATCATGATATTTTTACACGATTTGAGTGATTGAATCATAATGTATTGGATATCTCCGTACAATTGTTCCCAAACTTCTAACCCTCGAGTTGACTCAATGTAGACTTTTAAATTGTTAAAATTCCATTTCCCGCCATGTTTGTTGTTATAATCTTCTCCGTGTTTTTGAATGGCAACGTTTGTCAAGTGAACGAATAAATTATCCAACTCGGTTACATCATTGGTGTAATTCGACGCACAGAAACGAGCGAATCCATCTTTGTACAGGTAGCATTTTAAAGGTCTGTAACTCGTCACTAGCACGTACATTCTCAGATCGAATTTTTTCCCACCTATTAATAGTGGAGAATTCAAATATCGACTAACAACGTATTGATCTTTTGGTGATAACGAGGACCACTTATCTTTTGCCCATTTTTTAATTTGTGATAGTTTTGTGATAATGAAAATTCCTATTCCTCTCGCTTTGCTTGATGGTTTCATGATCCACATGGCATGTGGTGTCTTTTTGTATTCTTCTACGAATAAACTATAATCGGATGGTAACGTGTACGTAACAGGCACGAAATCGAGTATTGATTTTTTTGGCGCGTCGTCGAGTTTATCCAACTCTTTTTTGTATCGTTTGAAATTTTTTACCATCAAATCTTTCCGCGTGAGTTCGAAATGATTTGGATAGTGGTTAATAATTCTTACTAGTTAGTAAACAATCGAGCACGTACTGCGCATCGTTTAATCGAAACCCATTTTCTGGATTAAATAGTGCCTTTACGTTTCCAACATTAGCCCAATAAAAGTTCCAATCATCTACGATTAGTATGTTTCTGTTGTACGCACCTTCACTAGTTCTCGTCATACCACGCCGCTCCAAGTTATTTAACACAACAGCCTTCTCAAAGTCAGACCTGTATTTGAGTCTGATCATTGTTACTGTAGATACTTGGCGCCAAGCAAACACAAAAAACGCGAAAAGACATGTTTCTAACTCGTATGAATTTGTACATCTGAAAAACTCTTCAAAAGATGTGTATCAGAGAACAATGAGACCAATTTTCTTGGTATTGTTCGATGAATAGGACAAATCATCTCGTATGGTTGTATCTCTGTAAACTCGTTGCCCTTTTGTAGATACGCTTTTCTCTCTAACATGTACCACTTGCGTTGTGCGACTTCTATGTATAACACATCGTTTAACTGTATGCACGCATTGAAGAACTCAAAACCAAAGAGTGTAACCTGCTCATGTGTCGTAATATTGTGCTTGCAGTATTTTGCATCTGTAAAGTAGAACAACCACTCGTTTTCTATTTTTGCTACAGTTTCAATGTCGCCTAGATCTTGTATAGCAACTTTTTGGTTTACATCTAGACCGTTCTTGGTGTTATAAATGCACGTTCCATGCCTATTGAATACAACAACATGGGAATCGAGTATTGTAGCTTCAATGTTCTCAATAGAAGCTTGCAACACCCACTGACGTGCTTCTTTGATATCAAATATGTATATCACTTGATCTGAGGTGCTGAGTATAGTTGTATCATCTACACGACCGTGGTATACAGCTGCTTCGCACTTGTAGTCAATTCTTGACTTTTGTTTAGTGTCATGTATGGATAAAGTTCTTCTGCCGTTGTACGATGCAAATGTTGTTTCGTTCAATGGTACTATGTGATGCCGATACGTATACTGATCACTTCTTTTCAGTTCTATTTTCTGAGCGCATAAAGTTTCTACATTTAGCAGATACACCGACAACCTTTCGAGAACTAGTGCTGTAGTGTCGTTCAGTCTATGCATAGATACAAAAAGTTTTGTTTTGTACTTGCACTCGACAAGTGTACCTCTTTGTGCATCAAACACATAAATCTCGTTGGTGAATTTTATAAATCGAAGTAGAAATTTTGTGGCCGATATTGCGCAAATAAACTGGTCTTCTCTGCGGTATGTTACCCTTGAGTCGCAAGGGACTCGTCGAATCAACTGTCCTCGCTCGTCTAACACATCTATTTCGTAGTTCGTAAGTCCCACAGCTGCTGGTAATCGATACAGAGGTAGTTCTTTGCGTCTAAAACTTGGTAGGAACGTTAAAAGTTGGGCCAACATGTGGTTGACTCAAACATTTGGTTACAACTGTTTTCTGTTTATTCTCCCACTACTTTTTCTTTCATTACTTGTGTGATTTTATCTTTCATCTCTTTTGCAGTTACTGCTCTCGCAAAATACTCTTTCAAGTGACCCATAGGACCCATAAAGTACACATACATCGAGTGATCAATCAAGTAATCTGTTTGATCGGTGCTCTCAGGTAAACTATAGTAAACACGATACTTTTTCGTAATATCTTTGATCTGCTCTGGTGTCCCTGTCAATCCAATAATCTTTGGATGGAAATCTATTGTGTTAGTGATGGCAATTATCCAGGCATACCCGACACGTACTCCTCTACTGCTTTACATGAATCTCTGTTTGGATCAAGTGTAATGAATAGTGGAGTTATGTTTTCAGCAAGTTTTGGATCTAGAGTATCCATCACAGTTGCAATTTTTTTCATTTCTTCAGGGCAAATGTCTGGACAGTTCGTGAAGCCAAAATAGACGATTAGATACTTGCCTCTATATTTGGAATCAGTCACAGGGTTGCCATCCGTGTCCACTAGAGTGAAGCTACCACCGAGGAGTGGTTTCCCGACAACTTTGACATTTCTTGCTTGCGATCCTAAAAATGAGTAACATAATAAATAGCTAAATACGTTGCAGGGTTGCTTCTCTTTGTTTTTGTGCGTAGTCCGTCGAGAAAAAGATTGTGAACAGAATTCCTACCGAAATGGGAATAACATAGGTTGAAGGTCGTTTTAACTGTGAGGATTAGATATGAACACCAAGTAAACTCACTCTGTCCATAAGAGTAGTTCGCTTTCGTTGTTGTTGTTTTTGCTCTGCGTTGGAATCTTTTTCATGTGAGTTTTCTGTGTTTGCATTTTCTGTATCGCGTGATTCTTGTTCTGTGTTTTTGTCGGTTTCTTGCGTAATATTTTGCGCAGTATATGTGTTATCGGCTATCTTATTGTTTGTATTTTCGCCTTGTGGATTTGTTGTAGAGTAGTTAAGGTGCGAAAGGATCCTCTTTGGATATATTGATATTGGTGTGTAGAAAGAAGTACGACCTCTTGTCACTAGCGTGCGCAATCGTGTTGTTAACATTGTTGTAAAATAATGGTCTCTTTTACATCAATTACATGTATTCTAGATACTCGTACTTCAAATCTATGAAGTCATTCAAAACGCACTTAGCGTTTTCTTCTATCATTTGTAACGTGTTTTCTTTTCTCTGTTCATTTCTAACAAAGTCATTTGTATCGGTTAATTCTGGCTTCAATCCGATAACGTTTAGTCCAGCTCGTTTGGCGCTAATAATTCCTTCAACAGTACCTTCAAATACTAACAATTCGTCTTTGTTTAGCTCCATTTTCTCTACCGTAGTTTCGTATACTAATGGATTAGGTTTACATTTTTTGAGGCCACTCGATGATATTACGCATGTAAACTAGACACGTGAGCTTGCGATATGGTACCTTACCAATTGGTCTAGATGAAGCTTTTCCAGTAGTGCAGTTGTCTGTTTGATTGGCAAATCTGAGACGGCTACGATTGTAGTATCTGTTCCTTGACAGCTAGATATAAACTGTAGAAGTCCCGGAGCAAGATGCAATTGTGACGAGTCCATTTCTGATATAAGTTGAAGAAATGCATCTTCTTTAGCTTTGACAATGGTAGTATGTTCGTCAATTGTACAATAAGGGAGCAGCACTATCAATAGATTAGGCGCATGCTCAAATAGAAATAGCTGAAGGTAATCTTGATACGTTAGCTTGTACCCGTACTCTTGTAAAACTTTTTGCCATACAAAATAGTTTATCTGATTGATATTACTGATTAATCCATCTATCCCGAACAGCAAAGCTTTTAGAACCATGACAGAAAGCTCCAGTTGCCTTGCTTACAATTTTATCGCAAACATTCTGCGTGTCTTGTCGATGACATGTCAGACTACGTTGCTTCATACCTTCTAAGTGGAAATTTTTACCTAACAGCACTCGAATTCTATCAAGAGTTGCTAGAATCAGGGCAAGAACAAAAGTTATTGAAAGACTTTTTCGAAAATCAAAAATATACACAACAACAACCCGAGAATAATGACCAACAAAAGAACACAACTACTATGCAGTCTAGCAATTCTCAGGAAGTACAATTCTTGTCGAATGAACTGAAAAAGAAAGATGCAACTATATCTATGCTAGAGTACGAAATACGCGTTTTGAATTCAGACGCAGAGAAGATGCGAGCGCAGTTACGCGATGTATTTGTGCCTAAAAGAGTTTCAACACAAGAAATACTGCGGAATGACGACCAAAACAGTACTGTAGGGTCCGACCACGCATCGCCAAACTCTTTATCTACAAATAGATCACAAGATAACGCCAATGCAAACGGGTCAGACGTACTAGATGATCCAGAGATCACCCTGCAAAATTTAAACAAACAACCACTTGATCAGCACGAAAAACAAACAATCAACTATTTGATACGACAGTACTTGATGGAACAAAATTATCAAATAACAGGCATCAGCTTCACCGATGAAGTTAGTAACAACGATATGGTTAATTTGGATGATCTCAGTCTTGACCTTCGTGTTTCTAACGTTACAAGTATCGAAGAGGAGAACAAATCTTCATCGTTTTTCGATTTGACACTTTTATACTTGTATCGATACTATTACAAATTGAGTCCACAACAGTTACACAACTTGTTGAGTTCAAGAAAAGATCAAAAAGACAAAAGAGCGTTACGAAAAGCGTTGGAAGAAGTTGACGAGAAGAGTAGACAAATAGAAGAAATCGAGAAAAGTTTAATTGATGCGGAAAAAGAAATGGAAGAATTAAGAGCATTGAACGCAGAACTGGAAGAGAAATTACAAAACGGTGCTGTTGAAGTTATTCCACCTACGCCATCAGCTCCTATTGAAGGCACTGGAGAGCCTTTGACACTACCACTTGGTGATGTCAAGCCAGGAGAAGGCATAACCCTCTCTTCGCCAAGTGCGTCGCCTATGAAGTCATCGTTAGTACCATCAACACCAACTGGAGGAGGAAGACAATTCGAAAGTGACAAACGTGAAAACTCTGTACTCAAGGTTCTTGGTGAAAAACTACCAGCACTTGTACGAGCAGCAAAGAGTGAAAAACGTGAAGAGTTTATGCCACTCATAGTGTCAGTACTACAATACCACCCTGATCAAAAGATAAGAGATAAAGTCAGTCAGTGCTTGTTCACACTATCCAAGAAACCAGATGAAGCACAACGAGAAATTATTATGAATGGATGTATCATGTTAGCAAGACGAGTATCACCTGAACGATTTGAAAACGAGTTACTACCACAATGTTGGGAACAAGCCATGTCAAAACTTCCAGAACGAAGAATTCTAGTCGCGGAAGCATGCGGACTTTTAGCACCATACGTCAAACCAACACTACGGCCATCGTTGTTCCTCTCCATGATTCGGCAACTAATTTCAGACAAAGTTGAACAAGTAAGAGAATCTGTAGCGATCAATTTGGGTCGTCTAATTCGAACATTTGGAAGTGAAGATGACGAAGAAGGTGACATTTCCGAAAGCAAAGATAAGTATCCTGTAGTTGAAGAGATGACCTTGGGACTACTTCTCGACAAGGAAGATTCTGTCGTCAAAGCAACTCGTGGTAAGTACACATGCATCGTCTAACAGTTAGATCATTTGGTACCAGTTATGGCAAAATGGTGCGCAAGCTTTGGACTATTATCGAAAACTCTCATGACAACAATTTTCAACACAACTGATGCACTTATCACAAAAGCAGTGTCAAGATTCGCAAACGACGAACAACTCACAGCAGACAAACTACTCTTATTTATTTCAATATTCCGAGCCCTTCTACCTGAACTGTATAATAGAATCCTATCTACTCTACCTGAGAATTTACTAAAAGAAAAGAATCCAACACTAGAACAACGAAAAGCAGCGTTTGACGAGTTCCTCAAAAACACTGATCTCTCAACACATGACGATGAGAAAGTACCACCAAGTTGGACAAGTATGCATTGGCTAAGTTCTATTGGTATGCAACGTTTCTTGGCTACTATCGTATCACTAGATGTGAACCATCACAAACCAGCAGTCGCAGAATTGTACACAACAGTTGCACAGTGGAGTACTCATTTTGGAGACACCTTTGCAGTGAGATTCTTACATCCGCGATTCTCTGCTGTTTTCGAGAGTGAAGACTCGTACCACATGAAAGAACTCATTCGAGAAGCTCCAGATGCAGGACTTTCGCGATTCTCACCAACGTATCTAGTCAAGGAAAGACTACTACCTGCCTACTTTGTTGGTATTCTATGTGTAGTTATTTCACATGGTGCAGAAATGCAAAAGTTTGTACGCGAACGAGTTAGAGCTATCATTGTTGATGTCACTCAAGAAAAGGGCTCCTGGTCGCGCTCCAATCTTGTTCTCGTAGAACGAGCGTTAGAACTAGCATGTAAGAGTAGCAAAGACTTTTTGGAAATGGTTCTTTCGCTACTGCATGATGACATGATGTCGGATATCTCAAAGGGAACTCGTGTTACTGTAGGATCTATTTTGGGTAGTCTAGTGAACGTAGTCGATATCACCACGCTCATGCAACGTGTACTACCATGCGTCTCTACGTTAGTAACAGATAACGAGAACGTAGTTCAATTGGAAGCGCTAAGAGCGTTAGGAACAATGACACTCAACATAGATCGTGATGAAGATTTTGATCTCGTTGCTGCTCAGTACGATCAATTTTTCGAGAATCGAGAAAAGAACCCTGAAGCGTATCACCAATTATTAACTATCTTTGCCAAGATTATACCCAAAGTAGAACCATACTTTAGAGATAACTATGCATTGAAAAAGTTGGGAGAAGCAGGAAAGGTAAACAACGAAACAGAAGATAAAGACGAACGAAAAGCGATCACCCAACTACTGTTCGAATGTTATCGTGCGCTTAATGGATGTTTACTGACGCGAGAAGCTATACAATCGCATATATTAGGAGGTTTAGAAATGTTAGAAGTAGATGCAGAAGCAGTCAACGATACAGCAATTAGAAACTCTGTTCGAGGAATGCTCAAAGATTTAAGAAACGCGGTGAAACCAAAAGGCATCGCTCCATCACCTGCTTCTATGACGCCAACATCAGTTCCACTAAGTCAAATTATTGGAGATGTGAACATACCCAACTTGCAAGCCGCACCACCGACGCCTAGAAATGAAGGTGAGGAGATAGGTCAAAAGTTAAAAAATCTGTTCTCGTTTGGCAAAAAATAAACTTAGATTAAACCAGTCAACGGTGGACAGTACGATATACAGTTATGCTAGTTTCTAGGCTATTTCAATAACAGAATGAAGCTCGGTACTGCACTTGTATTAACGCTTTTGGTAGCTATTGCCTCTGCTTCACTCTGGAAACAGCTACAAGAGCTACGAGATGCTAACGACGAGGATCAGTGTGATTTTTGTTTCAAAGTCTGTGAGAAGCTCTCAACAAGCGAAGAAGAACGAGATAAATGCGGTCAAACATGCATTAAGAAACCTTTCTGTGTTAGAGTTACTCAGAAAGAACAAAGTGCAAGAGCATACAGACGAGCATGTGCTACCTGTCTAGGGTCATGTCAAGATATGCCTACTAGTGAGAAAATACCATGTATGAACGAATGCTCAGCAACAACAACTTGCGATACAAATCCAAATAGAACAGATGAACAAAAGAAATGCGATGCGTGCTTCATAGGTTGCAGATCACTACCATCAGAGAAAGTTTCTGATTGCGCTAAGCAATGTAAAAAGCAAGAGTTTTGTATTGAGCTGTACTAATTAAAAGAAGCTTGTTGTATTGGAACGAGTCAACTATGGCGTACAACACAAACTCACAAGACGATGTACTACCTGTCAACGCCTCCATGAGAGACATCTTTGACTATTGCAGCAAAAAAGGTCTTCCATCTGTAGCACAAGGAATGATTGAATTACCACCACCAAAATCTCTTCGCAAAATCGCAAGCGATTTAACTCTGCAAGATGACGTACATACCTACCGCAACAGGTTTGGTACCACTGAGTATCAAAATGGATTGTTAAATCTTTTACATAAGCATTACGGTGCCAACGAAGCGCTAACTGCCGAAAACATTCTTGCTACACACGGTGTAACTGGGGCATGTATTACTGCTCTGTCATATTTGCGTAGTTTAGGCAAGAGTCGAGTAGGAATTGTATCACCATTTTATTCGTACGTAGAAACAAAACTATTTAACAAAATAGATACCATTTGAAAGAGGTAGAAGGCATTTTTGGTGAAAAAGCTGTCATTTCATACATCAAATTGAAAGAAAAACAAAATAGCACTGTAACCACTGCCTCGAAACATTTTTGGTTAGATTTGGAAGAATTAGAAAATACACACCTGAAGAACGGTCTTGATGTCATAATGATTTGTAATCCAGGTAACCCTACTACACACGTCTACACCAAAGAAGAAATCGATGCACTAGTAGCTCTATGTGAAAAGTATTCCACATACTTGTTAATAGATGAATGTTACTGCGGTAAGTACAACAACATACAAACTAATAATCTAGATATGGTATGGAACGGTAAACATTACAGTCCTATCGCACCTTCTGGTTCCACCGATGTTGATGATGTTGTATCCAAGTTTGTTTTCATAGCAAGAGGATTTTCCAAAAACATTGGTTGCCAATCCTGGAGAGTTGGTTATTTGATTGCTCACAAGTCGTTAATTCCCAAATTGATGGCTATTGGAGATCCAATTTATATTTGTGTTCCCTTTGCGCAAACAGCCATTGGGTTATTCTTGAAAGATCACCTTCCAGAGTTCCAAGAACATTTGATCGAAACAGAAAAGTTGATGCAAGACAATTGGCGTGTACTGAGCAGTGCATTTGAAAACGCACTTGGTTGGAAACCAATTGAGCCAGAAGGTAGTATGTACGGATTGTTCTATCACGGTAAGGAATCTGATTTGGAAGCAGTACAAGATGCTTTGCATTTAGGTGTTGGTGTTTGTCATGTGAGCATCTTTTATGAAGGTAATCCAAAGAATACTGGAATGGTGAGAATTCACTGTGGAATATCAGCAAAGAAAGCGGCTACTATTGCACAAATTTTGAAAGAAAACTCGAATAAATAATTTTGTTCGATAGTGTTGTACATAGTGTCTTAGTTTGTTACGCGTTCTCTGGAACGGCTACTGGAATAGTTTGTGTCACGTCCATAACGTCGAATTTGTAGTAACTCACAGAACCATCGCTATCCACAACAGCAATACAAGGGTCTCGTTCATGCTCGCAAAATGAAGCTAACCTACAACGTTAGCACTTTGTTCAGGCGTACCTTTCCCATGTTAAATTCTCGTGTGTTCCAACTGGAATAACCGTACTAAAAGTTTGTTTCATTTCAATAGTCGGTTCTTTTTCGCCAATATCTTGTATGTTTCTATCATAGGGTAGCATCATATTCGCATGCAACGTATATCTTTGAAGTTTTTCCGATGGAACGATTTTTATATCATGTTTTGGTTGGTTAGGTTGTTTTTTCAAATACATCAGGTCTAAATAAACCAGTTCCGCTTCGTGCCTACGCACATCACCAAAATCTGGTTCGCCTTCTTTTGGACTTTGCATCGTTTTATTGTAAGTTGTGCCAGAAAAACAAAATTTCATGAACGCTGCTACTGCTCCCACAAAGTTGATGATAGTCTCTTTATATCGAAGAATATTGAAAAAATCGATCACACAACTAGTTCATACAGATAGGGAATTTTTTAGACAACGTGTGAAACAAGAATTCTTATTGTTAAACAGTGCTGACCACAAGTTCACTGCAAAAACAAGAACAAAAATGTATCAAAAGGGATTAGAGTTTGAACAAAACTTGGGTGGAATTATGTAATTTATTGTTGACTTGTTTGTTGTACAGTTGCGCCTTCCCTTTGTTTTAGAACTTTCATGGCTGCACGTACTTCATCAACACTGTATTTGGGTCCGAAAAATTGTTCATGTCTCTTCGTTGGTAAACTAGTGCTTCGTGCTACTTTTTCTGCAGTTTGTTTCTTAACCTCTTCTGCTTGTCTCTTCTTTTCATTTTGTTCTATTAGTTCTGATATTCTGGATGGTATAGAGTATGATGGGAGTTGTTTCTGTTCGTGTGCTTTGTTTGCGTACCACTTGCACAGATCTTTGATTGTCGCGATTTGTTGTTTTTCTGCGCTTGGAATTTCTTGTCCAAAACGGAATGATGCTTGTCTAAATATCTATATGTTAACACGAGAATCAATAGCGTACTTTTTCGCGTAGTTCTGGCTTTCCCATGATAAAGTTGAGTGTATCGAAAGGTGTGTATCCATCTTCTTGCGTTATTCTTATTAAAACTGGTTTGAAAGCTTCGTAATATGTTTGTACGAGTTCTCCTTTTGATTTTTTCAACAGTTCTGGAGTAATGAATTTGTTTTTAGCGCCTGTTGCATGTGTAATATTTGTTGTATGGAATCTAACACAGTGTGAAAAATCAAAATAGTTCTACAAACCCTCTAACTGGTGTTGAGACGATCATACGCGAGTAAGAGCAACGAGACAATGAACGAAGCATGTTAACTTGTTGGTTGGTTTAGATTTACAAGGAACACAAAACAAGTTGAAGGTCATGAACCGTGGACACGCAGTTTTTGATGATGGACTTGACAAAGAGAATGCAATACGAAAAAAGATTTTGAAAGAGTGGGTTACAGCACGCAGTATTTTGACAATTTATAGATACAACAGGCGGAGAGATGATTTTACAGAATTAAAAGAATACAACGACTATCTAGAGGAAGTGGAGGATATCAGTACGTTGACGATCTACTATTT
>JAESGV010000208.1_pt1 | contig 32207 bp, 29 predicted proteins | sample 9269781 | NCBI WGS metagenome assembly JAESGV01 (sample SAMN15741586, study PRJNA653496) | algae metagenome | isolation source: Tildeniella torsiva UHER 1998/13D and co-occurring heterotrophs from... | place: Slovakia: Slovak Paradise National Park, Hrabusice, Kosice Region | collected 2000-01-01
CCAAGAAGGGATCCAAGAAAGGCTCCAAGAAGGGAAGCAAGAAGGCCGCCAAGAAGACCGACATCAAGAAGTCAGTCAAGCGCGTCCAATCTGATGCCAGATTCTTCAAGAAGCTATTGAAGGCTGCCGGTGGATTCTTAAAGAACGTCGGTAAGGCTGCTCTAAACAGCGCTAAGGAGGGAGCCATGGGCTACATCCAATCCGCTATTGCATAAATGCATTTGCCATAAAAAGTATAATATTCGCCATAACATTTGAAATATTTTTTTTCTTTATCTTTTCGAAAAAATGCTCGCAGAAAAGGCACAACTTATGCTGTACTGCCAACTATAATGCAACTGTCCCTAGTGTTGTGTCATTTAAACGAATGTTGAGTATTGCTCTGTTAATGGGTTGATTAAAATAAGATGATGTTTAGAACAATTGTCTTTTTCATTTACCCATACAAGAACAACTTCAATCTTTCTTTTCGATTGTCATCCAACTTACATATACAACAAGTATTTCCAGTTGCTGCGTCCAACTCATAAATTCCATCACCCTTCTCATATCCAACTACTTCTGATCTTATTTCAGAAACAACCCCAGCAATTTCTTGATTAAATCTTCCCAAATCGTCTGTATAGAGGGAACCATACCTATCTAACACAACCACTTCCCCAGGTATGTCAATCATGTCCAATGTTGTTCGCGCTTGTGTCAATAAACATATTCCACTTGGCATTTTGATTATTCGAGAAATCCTCCCTAGGTTGCGGTCTAACCATATCTCAGCATACTCCGTGGTGTTTATGTTCGTACTGTACAACTCGCTTCCTGATTCAAACACTATTGTATCTTTGGATGTTTGAACTGGATGTCCAGAGTAAAGTCTTGAGCGGGTAGACCGAATAACTTGCGTTAAAGTGTGGTCCATTATGCTTAGATTAAAAGCATTCATGAATAGTATGTTATGCGTGTCTTCCAACTCTAGAATACTAAAACACGAAAAATCTTGTTTCATGATTTCCGTTTCTCCTGAAATGCGGTGTAGTTTGAATAACGTGTGGCCATCGGTTACGAGAACATCTCCAGTGAACAATTCACATGGAGAGTAAACGTTTCTGCTTGTGCTACTAGTTGCCCAATCGTTGATGATGGCGCCAGTTCGTTGATCTATTTCGTGAAATTGGCTACTCGTTGAAGCAAAGAATATATTTCCATTACGCAGTTGGCGAAACACTGGTTCGTTATCGCACGAAAACTGTAACTCAGTTCTTCGAGTATATATGTTGAATATTTGTGCTGTTGTATGAGAATGTAAAAGTACTCTCCCGTTCCATGACTTTTCTTTGAGTCGATTTATTTTCAATGATAATTTCGATAAAAGTGACGTTGTATGCGTTATAGCAAGACCATCATAGAGAACCAGTGTCACACTACGCAAATGTTCTGACATTTGTTTGTTAAAAATAGAACGCACTTGCCGCTAACTTGACACAGGAACCAACTTGCAATTTAGATTGTGATGTAACTGAATTCATAAGTTTAATATCGGAATCGCACATGGAAGTTGATGATGGACTTTGTGCGAATGCAACTACGGCGATGATGGCCAATAGAGCTAGAACCAAGACGGTACGCATTATGATGTTTTTGAGAAAATTGTGTTTAGTTGTTTCCTGGTTGAGCGGCTAGAATCGCGCAATGTGTTACCAATCTAAATTCCGCCTCCTGGAGTTAATATTCTTCTCATAGCTGGTTTAACATACTCTCCTTCCTCTGGTTTATCACATTTATCCAAGCGTCTGTTATCATTCTTCTTTCAGCTTCTTCTCTGCTTATATTGTCCCTCTGTATGGTACTTGCTACTGTAGAATATAACCTTGGTGTTGGAGTTGGTTGATCAGAAGTTGATCCTGTACCAAGACTAGCTACTACCTGCACTGTACGAGTTGTTGTACTTCCATCTCCAAGTTGATTGTAACTGTTGTTACCCCATGCAAAGATATTTGTTAGTCTAGTGTAACAGCGTTGCATGGGAACTGTTCGTCTATATATTGATTGATTTCTATTGTTGCTGATCCATTGAAATAGAATATTCGTAAGTCGTTGCAATCTGATGAAAGTCGTCCGTTTTCTATCAATACAGATGTATCTACTTCTACAAACACTGGACTACCAGCATGCAATGTTTTTTCGAATTTAGCAGTGACTGAAAGAGTTTCTCTGTTTGATAGGTAGAATCGTGCACGTGCCTGACCCTGAACAAACATCTGGATGATTATAGGATGTTCCTAAACGTGCAGGTGTTGTAGTGGCTTTTCCAACTGTTAGAAACCATCAAAAGTATGGTACGTAGAGTTGGCAAATATGGTTTTGACATCAAACACTGTATGAGAATAATAACACGTGCAGCGTTGAACGAGTTCCTACCGCATAGTAGTTTCAAAACAAAAATAATTCCTGAATGTCAGTCGACGTTAAATATGTAGTACTCGATGTGAAATTGAACTCTGAAGCCAAAACGATGCATAACACCACTGTAAACTGTTTCCGCTGTGATAAATTAGATTAATCGTTTTTTGTTACATGCGAGCTGGTGAACACCATTTGCATTCGCGAGAAACAAATCTATCACGTTGTTAACTTGGCGCCACAACTACAATTGTTCTATTTGGAACACGATAACCGTGAGGTACTGTTCTGTTTCATCATCGTTTTAGGAACAACTTGTTCTTTCCGATTACAAGCAGAAGAAGGTGGAATGAATTGAACATTACATTTATTTTACACTTTAGAACATTGCGATAAAAATCAAAAGAGCTACTGGAGCAAATATCTTGGATGCGGAACTCGCCATACGAGCATTATTATTTCCCGAAATATCAACAGCATCCGTCGCTTTAGTTGGAGTTGTAGAATTAGCTGGTGCTCCACTCGAAGGCGAATAGGATGGAGCAATAGTTGATGAGGGAGCATCTGTTGTTAGCGCTTCACTAGCTATAGGAGCAAGAGTATCTATCATAGTAACAGTTCCATCTACATTGTAGATATACAACGTATTGGAAACAACGTCACAACTTTGATATGTTCCCCCACTCTTCACAACGCGCGAGTAGGCAATCTTTCCATTGAATACTATTGGTCCAGAAAGGATTTTTTGCTCACAGCTTCCGCCATTCGCATAGGCATCGGTGTCTTTGAGTACAAACGATGGTCCTTGTAAGTTTAGACCTGATGCTAAATACTGACCAGAGAACGTGATATTATTTTGGCCAATGTATAGTATTTCATACAACATGGCATAGACACTATCCGAGTAGCGATCGGCTTGATAGAAGAATTCTTTTCCTCTATTCTTTGGACCTGGGGTGAATACATCTGAAACACGATCTTCAAGACCAACTAGTACTTCGGTAGTGCGGACTAGAGCACCATTGACAATTTTCCATGATGACAAGTACGAATTTTGGGTTGTGTCTGTGACCTTTTCTAAGCGCTCAAAGATTATATCACCGTTGATTGATACGTCTTCTGGAGTAGTAGTGGTGCTGTCATAGGTGACAGAGGTGAAGCTATCTGTTGCGAAATCGAGAATAGCTATCTCACCTTTTTGAGCAACATAGTAAGCAGTTGTACTAGTATATCCTATAAGTCTAGCATCATAATTGCTGTTTGGTATGACGAGTATGGTAGCTGTACTGTTGGGGGCAGAGTACTTTGCTAGTTTAGCGTCTTCAGTAGAAACTGCAAGAACGTAGACTTGAGATGGAGTTGCAACTGGTGCGTAGTATAATCCAAGGGTAGCGTCAATTTCATGGTACGAGATCGATAGATCGTCCATGTTCACCCTAACCAAATAGGAATTGACGATTGGACTAACTCCGTAAATTGTGACTTCTGCCCATGCGTATGGAGCAGCGACCGCAAATTTAGTTCCAGAACCGCTAGGCTCCAAGTCGAATGGAAATGCATCTGACTGTCCTATGTATACACCGGTGCTGGTGTACTTTGCGATTCTGTTATCTAGTGTAGTCATAAAGACATATGCGCCATCTGAAAAGACAGCACATGTTGTATAAGCTATTAGTGCAAGCAGTACTATTGTTTTCATTTGTTTTGCGTCTTTAAAACTGGATTGATCTATCTTTAAAGTTCTTTGGTTTACTAAATTAGGCAAATTTGTTTCAATTTTAAGCAGCGTATCCATAATACTAGTAGTACGACGTAGGAGGATCATCTGTTCGCAAGATAACATTTCTCTAGTTTGGCTTTCTACTTCAAGATACTCTGCGCATTTACAATGAAAACTATCACGTGTCTTGCACTGGTGACATGCACTGCCCTGTGTTTGAGCACGGTAGAGGTCTCTACACAGCGAGCTTTAATTTATGGAAGTGTTACAGTCAAATGGAGCATCGAACAACAAACATTTAACAGTGATTACATTGGGTTGTACTATAGCACCGATCCACTCACATATGGGAAGAATAATTCGTTATGGTGGACATCTACAAACTCCGCAAAATCGGGAACACTTCAAACAAACCTTCAAAGTCCAAATGGTTTTATGGAATATCGTTACATGGGAAATGGTGGAAAAACTGTACTCGCACGTAGTGCTAAAATTATAGTAGACCTACAACCATACACTATAGATGTTACTCCGTTTATAACGAACAAAAGATGGACAATATCCTGGACATGTCCAAAGAGTAAAAACGGTACTCAATGGATAGGACTTTTCCGCATCGGTGATGCTCATACAACCCCTCTTATGCGATTCTTAGCTTCAGAGAGCGACGACAATGTCGCAATTGATGTTCCCTCCACTGCACCAAGTGGATTGTACGAATTTCGATACTACACTGATGATATTCTCCAAACGTACTCTTCTGCGCTTATGATCGGTGATGCAACAAGTGATATACAATTACTAGTCCCTAGAAACAGTACAGTATTTGGTGGTGCATTAACTGTTGGATGGAACATTGTACACGCTGAACCACGCGACTGGATTGGCTTGTTTTCAATAGGTGAAGAACCATCGCTTGAAACAGCTCTTTTTTATCAGTACACAGAGGGAAAACAACAAGGTACAGTACACAGTACAGCCCCAAGTCACCTACCACCAAATTCACAAGTCGTTTGGCATTACATGTCTAACAACATGGTAGTTGCTTCCAGTACACCTATTCGTGTTTCACCAATCAAGGCGCAGTGTAGTACCAAAGCCAAAACTGCTATCAAACACATTGTAGTCATAGAACAAGAAAATCATAGTTTTGATAGTTTCTTTGGTAACTATTGTACAGCAGAAACTGGATCACGACCAGAGTGTACATCAGGTCCTTCTTGTTGCGAAAAATCACCAAGTTACGTGAACCAATACAAACCTCGCAAACTTGATGACTTTGAAAATAAGGATTTCTGTCCGCCTCATAGTGCTGAATGTGAAATTTGTATGACAAACCAAAGGACTATGAGTAACTATGTACAGAATTGTAGTTGTGCAAATGTTCGTAACTGGGCAGTTGCTACAGAGGAAACTCTACCGATCTATTTTGAATACGCTAAAAAGTATGCAATTGCCGATCAGTGGTATCAACCAGGTGTCGGTGCAAGTAGTATGAATGATATGTACTTGGCTCGAGCCAATATGGTGTTTATTGATAATGCTGTTGTTCCTGATACTGTGGGAACAGCTTGTTATTCTCAGTCTAGAAAGAAATTGTTTAGTGATCCAACGGTAGCTGATCTACTACTTGCTTGTAATGTTTCGTTTGGTGTTTACGGTGAAGGGTATGATCAAGTCAAACATTCACCAAATGACACTTCTATGTGCTATCCACATTACTATGATGCTTCAGATTACGCGTTTCAGTACTATCACTCGTTAGCTGATAACGCAAGTATCATGTTTGACTACTCGTTGTTGGCAAAGCATGTTGCGAGTGAGAAACTACCGAATGTGAGTTTAGTACGTAGTCTTGGTACAAAATCAGAGCATCCAGGTGATTCTTCATTGACTGATGGTATGCTATTTAGTAAGGAAATAGTTGACCTGATCACATCTTCCTCGTACAACGAAGAAACACTAATTATAATTCTACAAGATGAATCTGGTGGATACTTCGATCACTATGCACCAATGCCTACCAATAACATTGATGGTATAGCGTATGGTGCAAGACTACCTGTTATGGTAGTAGGTCACTTTGCAAAGAAATCTTACGTTTCGCACGTACCAATGGAACACTCATCTTTGGTCAAATTCATCCAATGGAACTTTTTAGAGTACGACACACACCTACAGACACGAGATTCATTTGCAAATAATTTACATGATTTATTAGATCTTGTTTGATTATTTGATTTGAAATAATTTTTATAAAACTTTTGTCTCAATAGAAATAACAAATCCTTCTTCTATGACTCAAAATACTGTATGGACCATTGATTATGCTGCCAAGTATACATACATGGTGGTCCGTGCATCAAAATGGATTCAACTTGATTACCTTGACGTCAAACTCTTTATTAGCATCTAACTGAATATGCATAAATCAACGTTTGGTTTTATCGATCATAATGCTTCTATTGCAACATGAATACCGACAGCATATTTACGAGTATTTAAACGCTGTATTGAGATTTTTCATTGCGTATTCAATTTTCTACAATTTTTGACTGTTCTTCGTCTCTTCTACTTGTTTCGAATTATAGCGATGGTGTGCGGTTAAGGTCCTTCTTTCATCATCATTGTATAAACAAACTCTGTACGAAACGTTTGTTTGCAGAATCTCGTACCACTGGGTTACATTGAATGAAGAATTGAGAGGTAATGGTGAGGAAATCTAAGTATGCACCTTGTATACAAACTCATTTACTAATAGAACCTGGTGATCTAGGTCTCTTGTTGATAATATCTTCCAGCGTCTTCATACAATCATTAGCAATCAACTCTGCAGTTTCTTTCGAGAATAAAGGTGTCTTGAACGTAAATCCAAAGTACATGGTATCATTTAGTGTATGTACCGACATCAATGGAGCAGGATCTGTATACGATAAAAACCACGGCAACGACTTTACCCGGTACGTAGGCTGTGTCGCTTCGAAAAATTTGTCACATACTCCTAGATTGGTCACTAATGCGGTAATTTTTCTTCTTCGTTGTGCTGTGTGATGTTTCCTCAAAAACACATCAGCAGGTGCAACGTGAGGTCCAAGTACATCTAACACCGTTTGTGTTGCTTTTAACGATGAATAAGGGTTCATTCCCAAATTAGCTCCTATTCCTTGTACATTCTTTGGTGGCATGACATACTCGGCATCATCCAGACTTGATTTTAATGATTCAAAATAGGATCGTGCTACGTCCCAAAAGTCATCTCCTTCCTTTACCGAAAATTCATTTTCTAATAATGAAAAATTATTTCCAAGTGTTTCTTGGATTTCATCGGCACGAGGGTGAACTTTACATAATTTATCCCATAGTCCTACCGGTGATGCAACTACAAAATTGCCAGTTGTTTCTTTTAATTGTTCATGCCATTGGTTACACGCAGTCAATGCCGCAACAAAAGCGGAATGCACTGTGACTTTGTGTTCTCGGCAAAGTTTGGCTAATGTACCGGCACCTTCTATAGAACGCAGTAAGCACACATGGTCAACGTCAACCATTCTTATATCTCTATCGTCATCAAAGGGTATAAACTGTACCGGTGATTTACTCGGTGAGCGTTTCCGAATCGGCAATTCTATTTTTGAAACATCAAGTTTGAGTAGTTTCACTTGTTCGTGAGTATGAACGTGTAGTACATTATTGTCAGGAGGTATGATTTGTTGACCTAAATCACGGCCAGCGAGTAGTTGTACAAACTCACTAGCGAACATGAATATTGATCGGCCGTCCATAATGGCGTGAGATGTTGCGAAGACGATATCCATTGGTCTGTGCCTGAAGGTATACACGAAGACTAATGGGCCTTCGTTTTTCATTGGCACATTTAAGCGTTGTTGAACCAACTGTAGAGGGTCTGTATCTTTTTCAATCACGAAAACTCGGTAATAGTGGACATTAGTTTTCTCATCAACGTTAGATAGCTTCTTTGCACCTCTCCAATCTCGAATAATAGTGGCTCTTAAAACTGGATGGCGTTTACCGAGTTCGTTCATAGCATTTGTTATGTCACGAAGTTCAAATGGTGGACCCTCGAGTGACAAAATGGAGTAGACAATACAGTGGCCCAAATCGTGGTCACTAGAGCCAAGTTCAGTCATTGTCAAGTATCTACTCTTCATGTTTAGGTATCGTTGCTGCAGGTTCTTTTTACATTCTTCTGTGGTCTTAGAAAGAGTCTTGATGATGTTTTGCATCTTTTATAACCAGCCAAATAGAATTTAAAAATAAAGATACGACGAATCTTCTACTTTACAAACTGTCGTACTTTCGCATGTTCAAAGTCACCTGCCAGTTAGTTCGACTTTGACTGAAACAAAGGACTATCATTCAATTCTGAACTGAAATAAAGAAAGTTATCATACTGCTACTTGTTGAAGAATAAATCAAATTGTACATTTAATGCTCTGGAGCGTGACATTGAACACCACTTGGTGCTTGGAAGATAGCGTCATCGGCGTGCTTCAATACATAGTTTGCGAAAGAAGCCTTTCTTGAGACGCCATTGGCCATCTTGTCCTCAATGGAGTACAACATTTTACTGTTAATGAATGCAAAGGTGACAGTTCTGCCCTTACCGGCATCATAATCGAAGAAGTCACAATCTTCATTAGTTTTGTTGGCGCATGCTTTTGTGCCTGTAAACTTGGCGCTTGAGATGGTAGTGCTGTTGAATCCGAATGGAGGTACGAATGAGACAGCGCCGGTTAAGCCACTGTTATCGTATTCGATGCAATCGGGAGCGAACTCTCCGAATTTACTGACTACGTATTGAGTATTTTTGTCTTGCAAAAAGACAGCTGTTTCGTATGTACGTAGAGGATCTTTAGAATCGACAACGTATCTGTTCAACTTTTGGGAGTAGTAAAATGCTCCTGACATATCTTCTGAACCTTCATAGAAGCCTGGAGTGTATGTGATGTTCGCTATGTATTCTCCAGCTGGTGGCCAGTTTGGGATTGATTGCGCAACAGCGAAAGCGACGATTGTGAACAAGACGATGCAAGTACGTGTGTTCATGTTAAAAATTATTTTGTCGTTACTAAGTCAACTAGAATCTTTACAAACTTAGGGTTTCTAGTTCAAGGATGCACTATTTATTTCCTGACGTGACGTAAATGCTCAACAGACATCCATTCGTTGAAACTTGCATCCCAGTCATCATACTTGATCAAGTGTAAACCATACAAACTCTTTTCAATCTTACATGGATACCAAGTCTCGTACTCTTCCGAATATGCTTCCATTTTCAAACCAATAGGGTACGAAGTAAGTTTCAAAGGTTTCAACTGTTTGTTACTGACGTATCCAGACTCATCGTTCAAGTACGAAAAGTATCGTACACCAAACGTTCCACCTTCAAAGCTTTCAATACGTGCCAAATAGTCTTCTCCATGATAATCTACATTCACAATTTCACCAATGCGTTTATGTGACTTTGGTTTTACTTCACCTGTGAGTACAAACGACTTCAATGCTGGCGCGATGAACGATGATCCGAACTGTTGCTCTACCAGTGCCATATCTTGTTGAATATGACTTTCGAGTTCTGGTAGTGTGACTTTACCATCGCCATTGAGTTCCAAGAATGCTTCACCACGTAGAGCATCCATGACAGCACTGCTGAATGTCCAATTACCGGTACTTCCTGCTTTGTAGAATACTGATGAAAATGCTGCATAATTCAATCTAGAACCTTGCATAGCTTTTTCTTCTGCAAGCTTAACGAGGTATCCAGAGTGGCAGCAGTCGGCCAGGAGAATCGCGTTTTTGCCAGGGAAGCAATTGTCGATGGTATCCACCACGTAGCTGATAGGGAGCTTCACAACATCGTCACAGTCGTATGATGCAAAATAGTATGTTTCCTCAGCACCGTAACCGTGTCCACAATAATAGAAAAATAAAGTATCATCTGGATTGGCTGTAGTCATAAAATCGGATAACGAACTCATTATGGCTTCGTTCTTCGCTTCTTTGTCACATAAATATTTCATATTGGCGGCCGGTACACCTGCATTTTTGAAAAAGTCAAAGATTTCCTTGTCTTTGCGTCCTGCAGCGTCGAACGGTGGTAATGACTTTTTATCTTGCCATACTAGTGTACCTATGATGAACACACGAGCTGTAGCGGGTGACCATGATGCCATTTCGTGACGAGTTTGATAGATGAACAGTAAAACATCATGATTACAAGGTTATATTCGCGTTGTGTACATTTATTCATGGACCATGCGTACTACAGTATCTACGACTCCATGATAGGCGTTGGACACCATTTCACCGACAGTTGAGAACATGCCTCGTTCTTCTTTGGGAAGCTCTACATTTTCTTCCTTCTTTGCTTTGAACTCTACTGCATCTTGCTTGTGAACTTTTTCCAACAGCTCATGTTGTACTTCTTGTACGTGGTGCTTCATCTGTTTTTGCGCTTTGTGTTCCTCTTCCAATTGTTCTCTTCTCTCCATAAATTCATTTTGAATGGCTGGCAATTTGTGCTTCAATTCTTCTCTCGATTTGTGCTCTTCTTCGAGCATGTGCTTCTTCTCCATGAATTCTTTTTGTACTTCTGGCAATGCGTGGTCCAAGAATTCTTTTCTCATATGTTGTTCTTCATCGCGTTTCTCTACCTCCTTGAGGAACTCATTTTGCATCTTTGGTAGGTTGTTGCGAATGTTAGCGTCTAGATCGTTGTTCATTGTTGGTTGTTTGAATGTGCTGGACGGACGGTTGAGCGTCACAATTTATTGAGCTAAAAATTCGATCTATCTTTAGACTGCTTGTTGCAACTATACCAAATTTGAGCAAAAATCAGAATATGATCAATTTAGACCTGCGTATTCCTTACTTTGGATCTCCTTATGCCAACTGTAGATCGCATAGCTAATTGCTTCTAGCTCAATTATGAATAATATTCAAAATTAAACGATTTTATGTTACACGAAACCATCTGTAGCTGATAGATTACCATCCACGACATGGGATCCACTCATCTACAACGTGATCATTTTCTATTACATGATACTTGGGAAAGCACGCCGCAGCTAAACACGAATGATTTGGCGAAACTCGAATCAATGACCCTACTTGTAGATCTCCATTAGTCTCACCTTTCATCAGTCCTATCTCTTGTGACAGTGAAAACAATTTGAGTTTTGGATGACCAACAACTAGACCAAATCCGTCTTCCTCGCAAACATCTTTACTTAGCGCAAGAGAACCAATATCTACAGCTATTGTGTTGCGAGATGGATAAGCGCCTATGATAGTACCTAGTACCGATACAGCACAATCAGAAATGTTACAGCTACCTATTTCTGCTTGCATACGATCATAGAATAAATAATTTCCAGGATGTATCTCTGTTACAGCTGATTGTGAGGGTATCGCCGAACACGAAGGCGTCGAACCGATACTAACTGTTGGACAACTAACTCTGTGTTCTTGTAGCTTGTTATAGAAATCTGTTAATAATTTTGCATCGTTATTCGCAATTTCTTGTCGTTGTTCTTTTGTGTGCGCTTTGTATGAATGTCCAGCATGAGAATATATCCCTGCAAGCGTGATTTGTGATTCTTTGTTGTCGCCAACAGGTTGCGATATTCTTCTTGCAAAGTTTAACGTGTTTCTGTCTTCTGGATCGGCTCCACAACGATGATACCCAGTATCGAGTTTTAAAAACACACTAAACTTTGCTCGTTTGTTTCGCAGTGCAAATCGTCGAATCATTTGCAAGTGCGCCTCACAATCGATTTCGATATGAAAATTAATTTTTTGTGATAGCTCCCACGTTTGGTATAACTTTTCCTCGCTTATTGGCACGGCGTACAAGATGTCTGAAAAGTGGCCACTGTCTGCAAAAAATTGCGCCTCTGCCATTGTCGATACAACAATTTTTGGGCTTTTGAGACCTTCAGTTTGTATAAGAGCGCCTTGAATTGTTTTGTGTGTCTTCACATGTGGTCGTAAATCGACGTTCATAGTATTTGCTCGTTCTCGCATTTGTTTTGCGTTGTTGAGTGCTACCTTTCTGTCCACAAGGAATGCAGGTGTTCGTAACGATGATATGTGCTTCCCAATGTCACTTGAGTATCGTCGTGACAGTGCTCGCTGCATGATTTGTTTTGGTTGTAAGGCAGTTACGTCTACTGCAAGCAAGGTTTAAGTAACGTAATGAAGTAAGAATCGAACCTTTGTACAAAAATGCGTATTTACTCTTTCATCTCTATTTCTGAGATTAATATTTTTAAGGATACTTTATGCTTGCGAAAATTTGTTATAGACCGATTGTTTCTTGCGCGTGGGCTTATTTTTACAGCGACTGCATCTCCTGATGAAAAATTTGGCATCTGAGGCATCCACTCTTTGTCCAAGTACGGGTTTAACTCGTCAGGTATTATATCTTGTGCATAGTTGTTCTCTACGCATTCGTCATAGATGTATGGCATACTGTGGTTTGTCATGGTTTTTCAAAGAATCTGTTTGTAGGATCTACCGTTTAGGGTTTATATTTTTATTACGCGAAGATCTTATTATTAGTAATTGCCGTGGCTCTTCAATATTATCTTCCCTAATAGAGTAATGTGCTAACGAGGCCGTAGAACAGATGAAAGAATCTATGGCTACAGAGGACCGTCCAGGATAAAAGGGATTACGCGATTGTGTTCTTGAAATCAGTACATTAAGTTTAATTTTATGGAATTCTGCATGCAAACGTGCTGGTGACAAAGTTGAACTAAATGATTACTTTTCTATTCGAAATAGTTGTAAATGGTGGGTTTGTTAGGTTGACAATTTAACGGCTACTTTTGCAGTGGAGTTGTGACAGCATGTATGCAAGTAGTATAGTATCAATACTGCAATCACTGCAACAATTAATTGTGGACATACAATCGTCGTTCGACGACCTACTGGATGTAGTCGCTAGCGAAACTCTTACATTAAATAATTAACAACCGATATCAATTTTCGATCGTATGCGCAACCTCCAACATCCACACGTGTAAATATTTCATCTGAGCTACAGCGGGACACTATTTCGTTTTGCGGCCGTCTCAGTACCGACACGGCCATACTCCTACAATGCAACTCCGACAAGCCATAAGAGCAAACGGCAATGAAAGAAACAGCAATAAACCAAGAAACAATGAGCAACACCGATAATCGTATCACTATTCCAAGTGATGAAATCCTAGAAGAAGCCATTCACAAAGCTGATGAAGTTGCGTTGTCTGATGTACACGAACCAAAAGTTCGTTTCACGTTTCCAATCTTTCGCGTGATTGGATTCGAAATCATTTGGGTGATAATAGGTGGCTTCTTTGCCGCTGGATTAGGTACTATCCCAATTATATTTTTCTTTACACTTGGAAATTCATTCAGTACGTATCATACAACAAACTAACAATCTAGATGATCTTGCTGTGGCCACACCTGACGCTGTACATATTGTCGCTGCCAACATGGGTTTGAATATAACATACATTGCCATCGGAGCAGGCATCGCTGGGTTCTTTTCGTACTTTTTCTTTGGATACTCGTCACAACGTATAGCGAATCGTTTACGTGAACGATTTTTTGAACGAGTGTTGAATCAAGAAATTGGATTCTTTGATATTAAGAAATCAGGTTCGTTGGCAAGTGCAATTAGCGACGATTGCACAAAAGCCGCCGACTTGTTCGCCATGCAAGCGCAAGTGGTTATCCAAAATGCCGTTCAAGTAACATTTGGAGTTATACTAGCTCTGGTATCCAATTGGACGATGGCACTCCTACTACTGTGCGGTATTCCAGTACTATTCCTCGTACAGTTCATACAGCGTCCCATTTTAGCCAAAATTGCAGGAAGAATCTCCAAACTCAACGCTGGTGCGTTCAACATTGCTAATGAAGTGATCACATCCATGCGTACAGTAAGAAGTATGGCTGGTGAAGATAAAGAAGTAACAAGATTCAGTAAGGAGCTTGATAGAATCAAAATTTTAGGATTCTTCAACGCTTTGATCCGCGGTATTGGTATCATGATCTTTTTCTTCTCGCTATTTGGTGGTGTAGCGTTGGCCTTCTGGTATGCCGGTAAAATGCTGCAGTGGGGTACGATAACAATAGGTGACACAATGAAGGTCACTGGTATGGGAATTCTCTCCACTCAAGCACTCATTTTCGCTTTGGTTGTTATTCCTGACATTATCAAAGCGCAAGTATCTATTAAGGAGTTACTTAAGGTCATACTTCGTGAACCCACTATGAAACTTCGTGGTGGTAAGACGTTACCTGATATTAATGGTCATCTTTCATTCAAGGTAAGTCATAGCGCTGCACATTTACTAACACACATAGAATGTTACATTTAGATACCCTTCAAGACCAAAAGTTGCCGTTTTGAAAGATTTCAGCCTTGAAATACAACCTGGTACAAGTGTTGCACTAGTAGGTCAAAGTGGAAGTGGAAAGTCCACAATCATTGGTCTACTCGAACAGTGGTACACACCAGAGATAGGTACCGTCGAACTAGATGGCGTCGACATCACTACAATCGACTCACTGTGGCTACACAGATATTTAGGAATTGTTTCCCAAGAACCAACACTTTTCGCGACCACTATTCGTCGAAATATCTCATACGCTGTTGATACAATCAATGGTCACATTAGTACTGCTGCCAAGAATCAAAATCCAAAGATCGCTCAAGAAGAGCTGCTCAGGTTACTATTGCCTGTCACGCAAGAGTTGATTGAGAAGGCAGCGATTGCCGCAAACGCTCATGACTTTATCATTCGATTACCTGATGGTTATGACACTATTATCGGCGAACGTGGTGTTTCATTGTCAGGAGGTCAAAAGCAACGAGTTGCTATCGCTAGAGCAGTACTACAAGATCCAAAGATTCTACTTTTAGACGAGGCAACAAGTGCCTTAGATACCAAGAGCGAAGCACTTGTACAAGACGCATTGGATAAACTCATGGTTGGTCGCACGAGTGTAGTGATAGCTCATCGCCTAACTACTGTTCAAGATTGTAATAATATTGTGGTGATGCGACAAGGAGCTGTAGTTGAGATGGGTACACATGATGAAATGATCAGAAACACAAGTGGTGCGTACTACAGCTTGGCGGCAAAACAATTAAAGTTTGGTAAATCAGAAAGTAGTGATAGTTTGGCGACAAGTGATTCTGATGAAAACACTAGTGAATCGGAAAGCATTAGCGCTCCAGAGGAAGAACCAACTGTTTCTCCGATTGCTACTACTGTTGAACTACTACCAGAACCTATTGAAAAGAAACCAATACATGAAAAGAAGAAACGCTTCGGCAGAAAGAAGAATGCTGAAACGTTTACAAACGAAGCAGAGATCAAAGACGTTCATGAACCCATCACTAGAAATCCGTTCAAAGTTTTCAAACTTTGTGGTTTTGATTTACCTATTCTACTGGTAGGCCTAACTGGTGCCTTTTTGGCCGGTACTACACCAATCTTCAATTACATGTTCTTTGGAAACACGATCACGCTATCTATCCCTCAACGTAATGACGATGGTTCATTCATACCATTCCCACCTGGTTATTCCGTGAGTGAACTTGTCGCTACTCAAGCTAGTTACGTTGCTATCGTTGCTGGTACAGGAGCAGTTGCAAACTTTTTCAATTGGTTCTTTACCACTCTTGCATACGAGAGAATCACTGTACGAGTAAAGAAGACCTACTTTGCTTCGTTGGTCAAGCAAGAAATGGGATTCTTTGATATCAAGAAGAGTGGAAAGCTACTTAGTACACTAGGAGAAGATATCAGTAGCATGGTTGACGGATACACCATGAAAGCTGCGTTATTCACTCAGCATATTGGTCAATTCGTCATTGGTATTGTAATGGCTTTAATCGCCTCATGGCAAACAGCACTAGTCATGCTCGCTGCTGGTGTTCCAACTATTGGCTCATTGCTCTTCTTTTGTGGTTTCGCGATCAGTATCTTGAACAAAAAGATCATGCACTTGAGCGCTAGTGCGTTAACGACATCTTCTGAGGTTATTGGTGCCATTCGTACTGTTCGTTCTATGGCTGGTGAAGAGCGTGAGCAACAACGATTCAAGAATGACTTGATCAAGTTGCAAAGAGTAGGATTCTACAAGGCTGTAGCCAGTGCTATCATGTTGGGTGGCATGCAATTCTTTACTTGGGCTGTAGCTGGTTTAGCGTTCTGGTACGGTGGCACACTTGTCGCAAGTGGAACACTAGCACCAGGAAAACTTTTCCAAGTATTTGGAAACATGTTGTTTAGCGTACTTGGAGCAGCACTTGCGCTCTCCGAAGTACAAAACTTTTTCAAAGCTGCCGCTGCTTCCAAGATAATTCAACTCGTCACTGAGCGTGAACCAGCAATTCCAAACAAAGGCGGAATCGCACTTGAAAAGATTGAAGGACATGTAGAGTTCAAAGATATCACTTTCGAGTACCCATCTCGACCAGGTGTCACGATCATGAAAGATTTTAACTTGACTATCTCTAAAGGTCAACATGTTGCGCTAGTTGGTGAATCAGGTTCAGGAAAGAGTACCATTACTGGTTTACTAGAGCGTTTCTACGAACCATTACAAGGTATTGTATTACTAGACGGTGTCGACCTGAAAACAATCGACGTCAAGTGGTTACATAGAAACATTGCTATTGTAACGCAAGAGCCAACTTTGTTTGCAACTACGATACGTAAAAATATAACGTATGCAGTAGGTGACGAAAACGTTACTCTTGATCAAGTAATAGAGTGCGCAAAAGCAGCAAATTGTCACGATTTCATTACACAATTGCCAAATGGTTATGATACCATGATAGGAGAACGTGGTGTGTCCATGTCAGGCGGTCAAAAGCAAAGAATTACAATCGCACGCGCGATGATCCAAAACGCGTCTTTGTTGCTTCTTGATGAGGCAACTAGTGCGCTGGATACAGAAGCAGAGACGCTCGTACAAGCAGCGCTTGATAAACTCATGGTTGGACGTACAACAATTGTAATTGCGCATAGACTTACGACTGTAAAAGATTGCGACCTGATTGTGACTATGAAGTCAGGATCAGTGGTGGAAATGGGAACACATGAACAATTGATACAAAAGAAGGGAATCTACGCGAAATTAGCACAGAAACAATTGGAATTTGGACAAATGGACAAAGGAAATAGGACAAGCGTAACAATGACAGAAGATGATTAAAATATAATTTGATCATTTTCTACAATATTATTTCGATTGGGTTGTAAAATGAAGTCATGACATAACGCACTTGTCATTTACCTTTTCCTTCTGTTTGTTCTGCTCCTCGTCATACATTCTTTGTCGTGCTTCTTGTACTCGCTGGATAGCATCAGCTTCATTACGTCGCATTACACTGATAAAAGATTCCATACATTCATCTACATTGATACCATGCTTTGCGGATGTCTCAAAGAACGCTGCGTTGTTTCCCAACTTGTCAGCAAGTGCTTGTCCCTCTTCTACGGATACCTCTCGTATGTGCGCCAAATCACACTTGGTACCTACTACAACTAGTGCAGCGTCTAGATACCGAAACTCGTTCAAATCTTGTTCCAGTAGTTCTTCCAAACCACGGAACGATAGTTTATTAGTGATATCGTACATGAAAAAGAATGCGTTTTTTCCTCTGTAATAGTTTTGAACCACCCTACGAAAGTTTTTCTTCCCGATGGTGTCCCACTATGATTTAGTGGATATTAAAGATCTTACTATTTGTACTTGAATGTTCTTTCCATTCGCATGAAAAGTGTGAGTTACTAAATCTAATCCGACTGAGGGTATATTTGTTTTGTACTGGTTTGCCTAAAGTTTATAAAAATATATATCATTACTGTGTATCGAAGCAATAAGCATGACTTTCCAACTCCCTTATCGCCTAGTAGCATTGTTTTATATGTTACGTTTATATCACCACTAGTATTGTTAAATACAACACAGAAAGCATACTTTTCTAATTGTTTTCTTTTTCTTTCAAATCTAATAGCGAGATTAAGTTCTCTCACTTCTTCCTTGTATTTTTCATACGGTTGAATCAACTCTACTGTTAATGTTATTTCAAAATCGCGCATTAAAAGGTAACTCCAAAATTCGTTATTGTTCGTGGAGAATAATGCGTGTATTTCACCTGTTAACGGAGTGATACAGTTTATGATAGTGATTGCAGAGCAATACAGGGATATTTCCCTCCACAGTTCTGTAGGTAGCGTCATATTTTTTGTAATTTTCCAACACGCTTAATTATTTTATGGCATTGCATAGTTTTATAAAAATTGTAATTTAAGACAACTCAAGTTTCCATCTCAAAATGCAACAGAACTTTGGTGCCATCTTCATGCAACTCCGTGTCCCAGCAACAAAATTCAAGTTCCCAAGTCACGCAGACGCTAATCTCGAGAACTCGTTCCAACACGTACTTCCATTCTATTCGCATTCCAAACACACTGAAAAAGAAGTAAGTTCTGCACTAGCGAACTTTTGGAGCACCAAAAAAGTCGATACTAGAATCTTTTCCAACTTGTATGTCGCTCCTATTCTTGTCAAATTCAGAAGAATTGTTGATGATGACTATGTTGAAGTAGAAAGAAAAGAGTGCGACAAAGATGGAAACGAAAAGTGGGAATCCAACGAACATTATTTCCAGTGTGCCAAGTACGGACCTGGAGATCGTGTATTTATGCGTGACCTAACAACAGGACAAGTTGCATCGTACGGACAACGTCGTATGAAATTCGAAAAAAACAAAATAGAAAGAATTAACATGTTAAAAAACGCAAAGAAACCTATCCCACTAAAAAAGAACAATGAAGAGTATAAACGTGATGATGTCTCAGAGCCACAAATTTCATTAAAGGGAGGACCAAACGAATGGGACAGAGAAAAAATTAGTATCATGTACGACGCTATTAGAGCCAAATTCTCCGATCAAATTCCAGAACTAAAAGAACAACTTATGGCAACTGAGAATGCGTGGTTGGTGGAACATACAAGGAATGATAAACAATGGGCTGATGGTGCAACTGGTGTTGGAATGAACTATTTGGGAAAACTGTTAATGTTCAGAAGGGAAGAGATTAGACAGGAAGAAGAGGGGTATGATGCTGATGCGTGGTACCAATATGTTTGTTATGATGAAAACACAAAAGAATTTTTGAAGTGTCCAATGTCTGAACTTTTAGAATATTAAATCGAGGTTGCTTTTACTCGAATATAAACTTCTTTGTTTCATAAAAATTGTTTCGAAATATTGTAATTTACTTGTCTACTGTCACACAAATTCGGATTTTGGCGTTTGACACAAACACGAGTTCTAACTGCGCTTGATAAGAACATGTGCTTTGGAAACAAGAAAGCAAAACCACAAAACGGTGCAAAAACCGAACAAGTCATATCTATAAAAACAGATGACGACGGCGACTCATCTCCACAACAAAAGCAACAAGGGTACGTATGTTTCTGTGCTATATTCTGACATTTAAACAGAAAAATTCTGAAATTATTACTTATTGGCGAGTCAGGTGTAGGAAAAACAGCCATTGCAACTAGATATGTCGAACAAAACTTCCAAACTTCTATTATTTCTACTATAGGAGTAGATTTCGTACGTGCGCTCGTGATGGACTAACAATTCACAGAAGAAAAAAATATTAGAACGAAATGGAGAAAAGATAACACTACAAATATGGGATACAGCAGGTAAGTGTTCGTCTGCAATTAACAGTCTATTAGGTCAAGAGAAATTTAGATCAATGACTGCGAGTTATTACAGAGGACTACAAGGCGTCGTAGTCGTATTTGACGTCTGCAGCAGCGACTCGTTTACTAACATCAAACGTTGGATGGAAGATATTGCAAAACATGCACCCGCTACTGCTGTAAAAGTTTTGGCTGGTAACAAAATGGACTTGCCGCATAGAGAAGTAACAACAGAAGAGGCAACACAAGCAGCAAAAGAGTTTAATGTTTCTTATTTGGAAACGAGTGCAAAATCAAACACAAATATCTCTGAGTTGTTTGATACTGTACTAGACCAGATCCTAGAAAGTCAGAAATAAAACCTGTTTTGTGTAGTTGCCTAACCAAACTTTCGCACAGACAATGAAGTCGTATCACTCGCCGCACGAGTTGGTGACCATTTACACGAGTGGGAAATCGATATCAACACCGGTAGACTTGTTAGCAGCTTTCAAACAAACTATTTCAGAACTGAAACATGCGTATTTAGCGATATCCGTCGAAAATTATGTACACGTTTTTGACTATTTTTCTGCCAAGTTGGTAAGCACTATTGCATATGGATCTGGAGAGTGCTCCATCGTTTTCATTGGCGACACAAAACTATTAATTGTTGATTATGCAGCTCGCATTTATGACCTAAAACACGACACTTTTTTGCCAGCGGAAATAAGAACAGAGTGTCCAAAAAGAATAATGTATTTTGGATTAAATCTTGTCATGCTAGTACAACAATATCAGATTGCTATACTAGACGTAGAAACGTTTAAAGACGAACGAGTGATCAGTGCAGCAGGTATTATCGACGTAGTCAAGATAGATAGTAACAGATTCGCAACTTGTAACGACTATGGCGATGTTGCCGTTTGGAACGTTCACACACTGCAATGTCTAAATATGCGACACCATAAACCTCCAGCACTATCGCTACATTACTATGGAAACTCGCTACTAGCACTCAATTCAAGCGAAGAAATTTTGATTTGGAACATTGAAACAAATACTCTTGATATTGAAGAAATTCTTGATCAAAATATGAACACTGAAAACTATAAACTTGACACAAAGCACATTACGACATCGCTTGAATATACTACCTATCGAGAACAAGGATGTCGATTGATACCATGGAATCGGTACAAATATTTAAACAAACAAGAACTGGCTCAAAACACGCGAGGAAAGATTGTAGCAAGTAATGATCGTTTGGTTTGTACAAAATTAGAGAATTGTTATGATTTGTATGATACTATTACGAAGAAGTACGTGCAACGATTTGAAACACCAATTAGAAAAAGATTTTTTGATCAATTTTAAAAACAGCAATATAGTAATAGATTTGAAATAATTTTATAAAACTATAGACTCATTCATTTCTTCAGTAAAAGTGTCTGGTTTTTTGTAAGAGAATTGTAATTTCACACCAACATGTTGATGAGATACATACCGAGTCTCTCGTCTCGCACTTTGTGCACAAAACGTTATTACTCTGAAGGTTTCCGATTCGCATCTCTCCAAGAAACTCGAACACCAAAAGGCAATGGAGTAGCAATCTCTAGGCTTGTAGAAGCAGGACAGTGCGACGAACAGGAATTGATAAAATTATACAACGAAGCTCCAGATGTTACAGGAGCAGTGATACTGATACAACGACAAGATCCTGAAAATGCACTCAAAACATACAAAACATTACGCGAAACACGACAACCAACGATGGTGCGTGCACTAAGTACGCTATTATCACGACTTCGTCACAATAATCGCTCTGAAGAGGCATGTCAACGTTTCCAAGATCTCGAAAAATACAATTTAGAACTTAATGAAGTTTTACTGAGCCGTTTCTTACATGTCGCCGTAGAAGCCGAAAATGCAAAACTATTGACCAAATTATTAACCGCATGGGGTGCCAATGACGATTGGGTCGATAACGCGGAAGAGATTGGAACGTTATTTTTATCTGGTTTTTCACGTGTACACGATTTCGCAGGCATGGTAAAAGCATACACGGCACTCATTGCAAAAGTACCGCCGACAAATGCCATCCTTGGGAAAATGATAAAAGCATGCAAGGACAATGGTTTCAGTGATCGCATACAGTACTTGTGGAGAGACGCACTTCGATACAAAGTAGATCTCAATTCAACAAACTATACACTATTTTTCCAAGCAAGTGTTAGTTCCGAAGGTTTTCGTAAAAGTGTAGTTGACATGTTTTCTAAAATAGAACACACGAGTTGGGCAGGCAATGCAACATTTTTAATTTCCGAGTTGACTAACGTTGGTGATTTGGATTCACTTTTAAAAGTGTATAGCCAATACCGAGAGGCGCAAACACCTAGTGCAGCACCGTTTAATGCGATGGTCACTGGATGTAGGAAACTATTGAAACCATCTGGAGTTGTGCCATTTATTGGTGATTTGTTGAACACTGATGTCAAAGAAATTAGAGTGAGTATTGGAAATTTTGTACAAGCCATTTCTGATGCAGCTGATGGACCATCAGCGATGAGATTGTTCCAAGCAGCGCAAGATGGTCAACTTGATCTGGATAATTACGATTACTCGAATATAATAAGAGTACTAGCCAGATACGTGAGTATTAACACTGCAATTGAGTGTATGTTCTTTGCCGAGAAGAAAGGTATCACTCCTTCCGTGCATATCATCACAACACTTGTCAATGCATGTGGTAATAATGGTGAGTTACAAAAGGGTCGTGCTCTACACGAAAAGATAAAAAGAATAGGCTCGTCTGATCATATTTTACAGTGTGCACTGGTAACAATGTATGCCAAGTGTAACAGTCCTGTAGAAGCGCAAACTATTATTGATCAATTGTTAAAACAAGAACATGTTGAGAATGGTGTTTATACTTGTGTAATGGACGCATATGGTCGTCTAAAACAAGAGAAACAACTTGGTGACCTGTTTACTGAAATGAAAAGACGAGGTGTGAAAGAGATTGACTACATCATCGTGGGAAAGATGACTGCTTTGAGCTTGCTTGGTAAACATGATTTGGCGATACAAACATTCAAAAAATATAAAGCAAGTGGTGCATCGCCGAACAGGATGGTTTACCTGTGCCTTATAACAGCATACGCTGAGTCAGGAAGACCGGATCTTGCCGAGATGGAGATGGATAGGCACATACAATACCCACAAATCGAACTTTTGTTAACAATTATGAGAGGATACGGTCCAAAAAACATACGACAAGCGCAAAGTATTTTTGCAAAAATTCTAGAGGCGAATCCAGAGCGAAAAGATGCATTTGATTTGATGCATTCGTTTTTTGTAGCAGCCAAGATGAAGCGAGAGCAATTAGCCATAGAGAGAATGATGGACAAGATCACACGTGCAGGAACATGGAGCAAAAAAGAAGACGCAGAAAAGTATTAATTGTAATAAAATATTCCGAAAATACTCCGTCGTTAATTGAACATGCAAACACGCTAGCCCTTTAGAAATCAAATCAAAAAACAATGTTAGTAGAACACACGAATGATGTGTTGTTAACGTATACGCATCCGTTAGCAACGTCGCAAGAATTGGAGACTGCACCTTTGACTGCTGTGGAAGAGTGTAGTCATTCATACGATAGTAATGAAAAAGTATCTACTGAAACGCTACAAGATTCTGTTACGATTTGGATTAAACATAGAGAAGAATTGATAAACATGATGAAAGAGTTTGTAAATATACTAAACGAGCACCACAAGAACTCGCAAATTGCTCAAATCGTTGGCACGTCAACGGCACTAGTTGGCTCAGCGCTTTCTGTCGTTGGTTTTGGATTATCTCTCATGACATTGGGTGGTAGTTTAATATTAACTGTTGGAGGAGCTGCAGTCGCCGGTGTAGGAGGTGCAACCAAACTTGGGGCTTCTATATTTGACTGGAGTGTTGGACTACAAAAAGCGAAAATTATTCAACAAAAACTCAATGTTGATGCTCAACTGTACAATGATATGGCTCAGAAGTTACATCATTTGGCTGTCGTTAAAGAAGAACATTCTTTAGATCGAGATGTACTTCTAGATGGTGTAATAGAGGCAAATGGAAAGAAAGTGAGCATCGGCAAGCTCATACAAGGAATGACAAAAAGTGTATTGGAACAAACGAATGGTCATGCTGTCGCGCAAGGTGTTCGCGTTTCAACCGGCGCCTTTTCTACTGCGGCCACAGTAGCCACTGGTGTTTCACCAATGATCAACATTGGAGGGCTCGTTTTTTCTGTGGTAGCAGTACCTTTTGATGTTTACTTTTTGGTTAAAGATGCGAAAAATTTGCATGACAAGACGCCTTCAGATGTGGCTGCCACTATGCAACCTGTCATTGAAAAATTGGAAGCTGAATTGATGAACGTACTAGCGTTATCAGAATATGGAGATGATCTAGAGGTGGATGAAGAACCACCTAGTGAGATTTGAATGTAACTTGATGTAGAATAATAATTTATTATTTATTTTTGTTTCTCATGTCAGTTTTCATCATTGTAAACAACAAGGAGAAGGGCGGCCTCGCCTTCTTCCAACCCATTTTAATGTGAGTTTCTGGTCGACTTCTCCTCCAACAATTTGCGAAAACAAAGTCACAATGAGCATGAGACAAGCAAAGCAAACAACCAAAACACAAAGCCACATACAAACCACCCTGTTAGGAGGACGTGTGCCTACAGTCGCAACTACTGGTTCATTCGTGATCAACAAAAATGACTACTGCCAAGCACCAAAAATTATTGTTAGTAATATGCTCGAAGTAGAAAATACTCTTACACATGTAAACAGTACCAAAGAGCTCACACCTGCGCACTTTATGCTCACTACACTCAAACAAAACAAACTCCCAGTTACTGTTTGGAAAGTGGCAAAGAACAAGAGCACGATCAACTATAACTTTGTTAAGCCAGACACTGAGTTGTATTTCCTCAAACATGGTCGCGATGCTCGTTCAACACCAGCAGAACGTGAAGCGTACAACCAAATTAGTGCAGCCGAACGATTCTTGGTTGGGATGGTTGGAGAACGCGACAGGGAAATACTAAGATTGAACGCGGAACTCATGCAAGCCCAAAACAATACTAGATCCGACAATACATTGAATGAAAGATTAAAAACTGCGCTTAGAAGAAGCGACGAAAGATACAAACATTATAAAGATATTGCCGTTCAAAGGAAGAGAAAGTGTAACAAATACAAAGCGCAAAACAAAGCATTGGCAGAAAAGATCCTGCAGTATGAACAACAAGTACAAGAGAAAGACAAGAATCATGCCGTGCAAGTAGCAACACTACAAGAACAACTCAAAACGACTACAGACCAACGAGACATGTTTGGAATCCACAACGACATGTTGCAGAAACGAGTTAACGCAAATCGACAGCTATTCACCTACGGGTATCCATCATATTAAATAGTTATTCACAATTTATTTACAACATGACTACCAAAACAATTGAAGCAACGATTCCCAATGTGTAGGATATATGTGAGGCATCGCTAGTTCTTGCATTGTTCTCTCCAGAAATGTTACTTCCTGGTGACTTTGTAGTAGATGGTTGCTGTACTGGAGGTTCAGCAGTTGTAGTAACGGGAGATGATGTTTGTGGTCTCACACAGGCACACTTATCATCTGGTTCTTTGTCATAAGGAACTTCCCACCAGTGCACCCAACCACTAGCACAAGTCCAGCAGGTTCTTGACATCGAAGTTGTACATGGTTTACAGATCGGACAACCTCCAGGTACATCAGTTTGGCCACAGGTACATGCTATCGCAGGACATACAACACCTGTTGTAGTTGGTGCTTTCGTTGTACATGTTTTGCATACTGGACAACCTGTTCTTCTCTTTGCTTGTGATCCACATGGACATGGTGGACAAGTGCCTTGTACTGGAGACTCAGTAATACATGGCAAACATCTTGGACATCCATCTGGTCCTGGCTCAGATCCACAAACGCAGCCGATGAGTGGACATGCAACTGGTGTTGTACTTGGTGTGCAAGGCTTACAGATTGGGCAACCACTGCGACGTTTTCTATCATCAGATCCACATGGACATTGAGGACATGTATCTTGTACAGTTGGTTCCGCCGTAGTGGTGCATTCTTTGCAAATTGGACATCCTCCTGGAACATCAATTTGACCACATGTACATGCGATAGCAGGACACACTACACCAGTAGTAGTTGGTGCATTTGTAGTTGGAACATCAGTACTGCATGGGAAACACTGGTCAATGCATCCATCTGGTCCAATAGAACCTCCGCATAGACAGGCAATAGCTGGGCATACGGCAGGTTCATATGTAATGTAGAATGAACTTGGTTCAATTTCTCTACTGTTTGCCAACACTCCACAATTCGAATTGTTATTGTACTTGTTCTCCGCGTCAGGATTGAGGAACGGATTGCAAAAGTTTGGTTCTGATTCATCGGTCTTAATTCCATTCATGAGTGATAGCACGAGGAATGAGTTTGATGCTTGTTTGGCTGCTCGTAGTGCAGCTGTGACGTCTACGCCACTATTGATGCAATCGTCATCGTTCATGTTAAAACTTGTTGATGGGTTGGAAGTGATGAAGGGACACTCGTTATTTATGCCACCGGTCTCGTCAAAATCTGCTGACGCGTCTTCCATTGTGAATAATGAAAAACTCAATCGGCCAGAGTTGGCACATCTTACTCCTTTCAAGTAGAATTTTGCATTTGAAATGTATTGAGGTACGTCATCAATTGGAAAACCCAAGTAGAGTGGACCACGAGAATTTCCAACCGAATCATACGTTGATGCATGCGAGCAGGACGTTCCTCCAGGACTACTGCCGACATTCAAATCTTTAGTGTTGTGAATCGTTGCACACGATACAGCAACGACTATTATCGCGAGACAAAGAGCTTTGATCATGTTTTGATTTGTTTCGTATCTTGTCGTCGTTAATAGCTATTGCAATTCGAAGCTCTTTCTATGTTTGGTAGTTGGTCGAGAACTTATGATATTTTTATCTAACGCACAAGATCTTGGCTATTTGTTCTGCAACGAATGGTACGTTCGCAAAAATACCTTTCAACGGCTTTATTTACAGTGAATTTAAAATGCGAAATTCTTCTTATAATCTAGAACAGATGTCGTTTGTTGTCGCTTCATTGATTTTGTAGGACAGTTTTCGTTTGGAGTGAATAGCTTCTGACCTTCCAAACTCTTCCGCCTTCGTGGGAATTCGAATTCCTCCAAATGTTGACTTAGAATGCTATCTTCAGTTTCTGCTCCTGACATCGCTTCGTCTTCTGGTGTTTCGTCATTATTTTCAACTGGTGTAACTCGATAATTTAAAAATTTCTGTTGATTACGTAGCGCTTGACCTTTTTTCGTAACTCGCTGCAGCTCTTTGCTTATACCGGTGTTTTCTGTGTTTGAAGTCAAACATATGATGCCCATGTGTTATGGCGTAGCTCTACGTTTGCTTTGAATGCAACGGAGTAAACGACTGCTCTACAGCTATTCCGAATCAAGCTAATTTATTCCAAAGTTGTCTTGCCATTAGCTGTTCGTTTTGTTTCGTCGGGCAGAATTTCCTTCATTGAGGATTGGATCTGGTAGCTTTTTCCCAGCGCAGCTACAATTTTCGCTAATTTGTAGAGCTCAATTTCAAATAACATTAACAAAATTTGAATAAATTTTTATGAAACTACCTCGCAATGTTAAATATTGACATAATTTTTGTTATGTCATTGGTATTGTCGAAAGCTCTTGTAAACGTGTTGGCAACAATTTTGAAAATGAACCAAGTAGCAGAGTTCCTGCTCAAGCAAGGTCACATCGAACCACACAACCCAACAGAAGAGGAAGCAGTTCGCAAAACACTCTCCACGCTTCAACAACTCGTACAACAGTATGCAGAACTCGTATGCGGTGAAATCCCAGTTACATGCGTGATACAACCATACGGTTCTTATCGCATGGGTGTACGTACAAAAAGTGGTGATATTGATTGTTGTATTTTAGCGTGTCACCATCACCACACAAATCAAGAAGAAACATTTTCACTAGCAAAACTTGCTCTCTATTTAGAGGTATTTTAATTTTTATAAAACTAACCCATAGAAAAACACTGATATTTTCTCCAAAATACGAGCTGTTGTAGACGCAATTAATCCAATTCTCAAACTAGAAACAACAAATAGCATTGATATCGATCTATGCGTAGTGCATATTCGTCCCGTTCAACCAAAACTGTACCAACAAATCACAACACAAATGGTTACCAATTCTTTCATCAATAATCCAGAAACAAAATTCTGGTACACGTTTCTATTCGACAAGTTGACAAAAACGGATGGTTTCGTAGTTTTTAATCAATTCAAAGATTTAAATTTGTTAAACGGATGTCGTGACGCAGAATACTTTTTAGAAATACTATCACAGATTCCACACGAACAATATTTTTATTTTTCGCATTTAATAACGTATTGGGCCATACAACGATGTATTTATAATCATACGTTAGGATACTTGGGTGGATACTCGTGGCGATTACTACTAATACACACATTGCTCAACGAAAAAGTGGAAAGCGTTTCCGCCTTTTTAAAATTGTTTTTCACGTCGTTGGAGAGACACGAAAACGTGATCGCATTGTCGAACGAATCCCGAGAACAGTTTTGCAAACACATTGAACGCAAAACACAAAAGCAAATTGACCAAGGCTTCGTACAAACTGGAAAAACGTTGTTGTTAATCACACCAACTCCAACGTATCAAACTAGCGCTAGAAACGTCATCAAATCAACACTAACTCGAATTCAAGACGAAATGAAACGTGCTAGTGAACTGGTTGACAATTTGGAAGAACTTTGTAAACCCTTTCCATTTTTTACAAGCTTTGCAAACTATTTACGTATTGATATGGATTCTAATCAACAAGCGTATTTTGAAAAATGGAAAGGATATGTATCGAGTCGACTCATTGCACTTTTTGAACGAATGGAACAAATTCATAAAAATTTACAATTGGCACCGTGTACACGGGAATTTTCAAGTGAATTGTCGGTGGGAATTTATTTGGGAATTACAGTGGATGGAGTCGATCAGCAAGAGAAACAGAAAATTGGAGTAGAAATGCAAAATGTGATTAACAAATTTATACAAGATGTGTACGAGCAAATTGAGTTGGTGGAAGTGAAAAAGAGAAACAAGGCAATAATACAAAAAGAAGAGTTGGAAAGAAGTTTTAATTTATCAATCAAATTTATTAAGAGCAGTAAACTACCGAAAGATTGAATATGATTGGCAATGTTTTATAAAAATTAAACGTAGAATTTCTATGAAACATAAATCGTATATGTGTAGAGGTAAAAACATGTTTTTCTATCTACGTTGAACTACTTCTGTTCGGCTTGTATCTCGGTTCTTTCATCAACCTCACCGCATCTCCAGGATAGTATAAACATACAGCCAAATACACACCCTTCAAGAACGACAAATTCTTTCTTGTTTGTGCAACTTTCTTTCCATTAACATAATAATACATCAAATCGGCATAAAAGTCAATTTCTATGCCGACATAGTCGCCTTTATAAACCCATTCTCCAATATCATTATCCTTTACATGATCTTCTCGTGTAGGGTTTTCATTTATCGTCGTGATATTGTACGCGTGACCGGACATGCCGAAACCCATGATATCTAGATAGTCGGAGGGATTAAAATCGGCTTTGGTAACAGCACCGATGATCATTCCGCTACAATCACCGGCGTTAATGTACTCGATAAAATATTCGACGTACACGTACCCCCAAGTGAATTGTTGATTTGTTAAGCAGATACAATCCCACTTTTTCTCCATGTTGCCATTCTTTTCCATGTAGAAGCCATCAAAGTCAACGAGTAGTGGTTCACAATTGTAGACCATTTCAAGTGGGCCATCAATGAAATACTCGTTGCTATGAATATGGACTTTAAATCGTCTACTGCGGAAATTCATTCCTTGTTTTTCTTCATCAGTAAACTCTTCAGGAACAACAGCGTACTCAAACGCCTCAGCGTAATCTTTCAAAGAAATAAATGGAAAAGAGCGAACTTCACGCAATCGTGAAGGGTTACTAATGAGTCCTAGACGAAGATATTTTGCAACACTTTTTGTGTCGATTACATACTTTGCATCTTTAGCACGCTTGTCAGAGATATCTACTGCTCCGTCTTTGATTTTTAAATTGTACCAGTCAACCACCATTTGGAAAATGTCAACTTCTGGCAGAGCAAAGTAGTCACTACGTATACACTGTTTAAACAAGTCTTGTTTCAAGGAAATAATAGTATCCCTATTGATTTTGCGATGCTGAAATTTTGTAACAATAAATCGAACAATATGTGGAATCATTTGCCGATCTTTGTTATCTTGAGCCCATCGAAACACACTTTGCCAGTTATGATCATCTAGTCGTTCATCTATATAAAACTCATCATGCTCTTGTGTATCTTCTTTCGCCTGTTCAGCCATTTTCTGCTCATTTTCAGGTTTTTGTAACGGTTTCTGTTCTTCATAGTCATCATCAGCTGTTCCAATCATTAAAAACGTATTATGATGTCCTGCTGTCACACCAACTATTTTTTTCGTTCCAGTAATCTCTGCAAGTGACACATCACTAAGAATTTCGGAAAAATCCTCTTCTGCGTGATCTCTCCAACCTACTAGTTTTCCTTGCTTTGATAGTGTATAGTAATGCGAGTGATGACACGTGATACGTGCGATATCTTGGTATATTTCGGTGATTTGCAACTCTTCATCATGTTTTCCACCACATACGTAAACAGAACCTGTTCGTGATAAGAATAATGATTTGGTGTGGGTTTGGCCGACACTCATGATACGTTTATCTCTGAAAAACGATATTTCGATTGGATCTTCACGATTACCGCGATCACCGAGTGTTAATTGTCCAAATGTGTTATTTCCCCAACCATAGCAGTGACCGTGTACTATTAGTTAGTAAAATGTAGATTGTTACGTACGTGTGATGGCGAAAGTGCTTTTACCGACAGACGCCTCGACAATGTTATCAAGTTGGAACAGTCTTGGAAGTAACATACTTCGTGACTTTTGACTGTAAAACTTTTGATCAAAACCACCCATAATGTAAACATCTCCGTTCGCGTTGGTTACAAAACTCGAATTACCACCTGCAAAGATATTTTGTATATTTGTTCCAGCCATTTTCAACTCTGTAGGAGTTGCTTGAAACGCTAACTCTCCTAGACCAATTTGACCGCAACTGTTATCTCCCCACTATTATAAGTTGTGATGGTTAATGAAACTTACGACAAACACACGATCATCGTCACTTTGTGCTAAAAAGTGGTTTGATCCAGCGGCAACGCGAACAATGCGATGTTCTCTTAGTGCGATGACCAAGTTTGGAATGTCTAAACGCACTTTGCGATTCCGTAACACTTCGTGACCTATTTCTGGATCCCATTCGTATTTTGACATATTATGCCCAACACCAAGGTTACCGTATGTATTGTAACCCCAAGAAAATACTTCTCCAGATGCTGTGAGTGCAACTGTACTATCGGTACCGGAGACGATACTAATGATACCTTTACCTTCCAAATCGGCGATATCGTTGGGTATAGGTTGATCTTGGTTGTGTCCAAGACCTAATTGTCCAAAATTATTCTTACCACATGCGTATATTTTGTAGGAAGGGAATGGTCCCATTCTCACAAGGTTTGCAGGTTTAAAAGAATGTTCTGGGAACTCTTTGTGAATTAATGTTTGACATGGATCACAGTAAAAGAACTCACATTGGTCACAATACATAGTTGCTGTTGTACCGCAATTTTCTTGACATAGTGTTGGTTTTGCAGGTCCTCTCATGATCAGGTACTGCACTTTCTTCTTTACTGCATGTGCCGAAAGTCTAGTCGTTGGATCGGCATCTAACATGGAACAAACCATGTTTGCGAGTTCGTCAGAGTAACCACGACTTGTAATACCCGAACGTACTTCTTCTCGTACGCGAGTACTATTCATCACAGCATCAACATACAAAATCTTGTTCTACAAAGTGAGAAAACACGCATCACTACGTACCAGCTGCAAAAGAACAAGTTCATAGAAAATAACACCTAGAGACCACACATCAGCAGTAAGTCCATATTGTTTCACAGTAAATGCTTCTGGTGGCATATACTTGAGTGTACCGGCGATTGTATTCGCCATACTTGACTCCATTTGTCTCGCTAGACCAAAATCACCAATGACAAGTTTTACCTTGTCACCTT
>JAESGV010000209.1_pt1 | contig 32166 bp, 25 predicted proteins | sample 9269781 | NCBI WGS metagenome assembly JAESGV01 (sample SAMN15741586, study PRJNA653496) | algae metagenome | isolation source: Tildeniella torsiva UHER 1998/13D and co-occurring heterotrophs from... | place: Slovakia: Slovak Paradise National Park, Hrabusice, Kosice Region | collected 2000-01-01
GGCGTCGCCTGAAGATTTCGGGCGCTCAGTGGGACGAAGTCAACGTGCAACAAGTGCTGCATCATCGGTGCGCGTATCTCAATGGCTATTTCTCAAGGTGAGTCTTGCAAGACTGGGATGCACCCACTCCGGCGTTGCTGACATCTATCTGCAACCTACACGGAGTGAGCTTTCTTACTCAAGCCATAACTTTTCAAACACTCTCTTAGCTCGACTTTATCCAATCAGGCGGCATGACAGAGTCACTCAGTCCAGGTGTCGAAGATAGGGCGAGGGACTTTAACGAACTCAAGGCCATCTCGTGATGTCTGAAAAAGACGAGAGGCCCACAGATAGCGACGGACAAAGGCTAAGGCATCAGCGAAGGTAGGGTGTTGCTTCATGTACCAGGCGGTATGAGGCAGGGAGAAGGTAAATTGCAGGTGCAGGCGCTGGGTGAGGAGCACGACCAACGAGAACAGGGCCAATAGGGCAGGAGTCGTGCGATGGATGGCTAAGTCAGACCACTGCCGCTGAGTTTCAACCCCCAAATGAGCCCGCACCTCCTGGAAGGTGACTTCGACTTGCCACCGTTGCCGAAACCACAGCAAGATTTGGGCGGGTGTGGCCTCCAGATCAGTACATAGAAAGGCTTGAGGCTCCAACTTGCCCAGCGGGTCACGGACTAAGACCCAACGAATAGGGACAGGGGGCAGTCCAGTGTGATACCAGACCGCCGTTTGGGAAACCCACTCTAAGGTGTAGGTTTGCTGACCATACCAACCCTCTAGGGTAAGGGACTGCCAGCGGGTGGTGGAATCCTCCAACCGGGTTTTTAGGGTGGGTAAGCGTTGCCCGACTTTGCGAGGACGGCCGATGGTGTGGGCGTCTCGAGGCGGAGCGGGTTTATAAAGGGCGGCATCTAAGCGCAGTCGAGTGACGACATGAACAGGATTGGGTAGATGGCTCACCGACGCCAAAAAGTCTAGAGCGGCGAAGCTGCTGTCGGCCACCACCACCATGGGCCGATTGCCCAACCCGCGCCGGACTTGAACCAGCATCTGTCTAGCCCAGTCCGTTAACGCTTTGTGCCGTCGCCCTTGCGTTTGGTTGTAGCGCTCTGATGGGGCCAGTACGGTCAAAACGGGCAAGGCCCAGACTCGCTGTGCCCAGGGAATCGGCACCAATAGCATCAGACTGAGCCACCGCAATCCACTGGTCTTGACGAAATGCTCTTGGCTCGAACGCACCGGGTCGCGGTAGATACCGCGCGCTGCAATCCGTTTCCCCCACCGCCGTTCGATGGTGTCGTCGAGACCCATGACGATGACGCCATCAGACGCAAAGGTACCCACCAAAAGATTTAATAAGATACGACTCGCCTGCCGAGACGACCAAACAGCCCGGTTCAGCACCCGGTGATAACGCTGAAACTGAGGTTCGTGGGCTAACCCCATCACCCGCAAAATCTGGCTTACTGTCCGTTTACCAGGGGCTAACAGGGCTCCCATCACCAGCGTCAACGCGTGAAGCCATACCCGCTGGGAAAACAGCGGCGCAAACGCTATCATCACCTTCATAAATTCCATCGCAGCAAGCTCCTCAGACCCTCATCTGAATTCTGCTTGCTGCTTTCCTTTTGGGATCAAAATGGATAAAGTCGAGCTTAGAGGATGCCCACGAAATGCAGTGGCCCCCGGCCGCTGACCAACTCCAGCAGCAGGGCCAAAAAGCCCACCATGGCCAGCCGCCCATTCCACACCTCGGCGACGGGGGTGAGCCCCCAGGCCGATCGCTCTTGGGGGTAAATTTTGACCTTTTTGTCGGGCTGCACCACGTCGGAGAAGAGCTGGCGGGGAGCCTCCAGCGCCTCAGTGACCATGTCGGCCATATCAGCAATAAAGCGGGGATGGGTGTTGAGGGCAGGCACGCGATGAAACCCGTGGATGCCCGCTTCTTCGGCAATTTCGCGGTACTCGATGTCGATCTCTTGCAGGGTCTCGATGTGCTCGGAGACGAAGCTGATGGGGACGACCACCAGGTCTTTGACCCCCTGCTGGGCAAGCTGGGCGATCGCATCTTCGGTGTAGGGCTGGAGCCACTCCACTGGCCCTACCCGGCTCTGGTAGGCCAGGGTGTGGGGGTTGGGGCGATTGAGCGATCGCATAATCAGCTCGGTGCAGTGCTCGATCTCGCGCTGGTAGGGGTCGCCGGCTTCTTCAACATAGCTGACGGGCACGCCGTGGGCGCTAAAGAAAATGTGGGCCTGGTCGGGGGTTTCGAGTTTGTCAAGCTCCTGGGCGATTAGATCGGCCATGGCCTCGCTGTAGCCGGGGCGATCGTACCAAGAGGGGATAGCGGTGTAGACAATGCGCTGCAGGGCGGGGTCTTCGAGCCACAGCCGCTCCAGCAGGCGAAAGCTGGAGCCACTGGTGCTGATCGAAAACTGGGGATACAGGGGCAGCACCACCAGCTTTTCGACCCCGTCGCGCTTGATTTGGGCGACGGCCTCTTCGGTGAAGGGGTACCAGTAGCGCATGCCGATGTAGATATTTGCCTCGGTGCCCTTGTCGGCCAGCACCTGCTTGAGGGCGTCGGCCTGCTCTTCGGTAATGCGGCGCAGGGGCGAGCCACCGCCAATCTGCTGGTAGTTGGCCTGGGACTGCTTGGCCCGAGAGCTAGAGATCAACCAGGCCAGGGGCCGCTGCAGCCAGGGAAAGGGCAGGCGAATAATTTCTGGATCGGCAAACAGGTTAAACAAAAAGGGGCGAACGTCGTCGGGCTGCTCTGGCCCCCCCAGATTTAGTAATAAGACCCCAACACGACCCATGGCACTGTAGTGGCTCTAAAGTAAGTACTCATATCCTCAATTATTCTACAAGCTGGATGAACGGTTTCCGACGTTGATGGCTTCCCCTGCTGCTTTAGATGGCGCGATCGCAGCGCTAAATACCCGATTTAAGGCCGCTCGCCTGGGGCTCCAGGTGGAGCGCCGGGGCGATCGCCTCAGCCTGCGGGGCACCCTTCCCCCCCGCCCCGACAGCGGCAAAACCCGGCCCCACCAGCAGCGGATTCCCCTCAAGCTGCCCGCCACCCACGCCGGGCTCAAGCAGATCGAGCGCGAGGCCAAGGTGATTGCCGCCCAGCTGATTGAGCGCCGCTTTAGCTGGGATAGCTATTTATCTCTGGCGGAGGAATCCCCGCCGGAAACAGTGCCCCTAGCGGATCGGGTGGCCCAGTTTGAAGCTCACCTGGGGGCGCGCCCCGCCGCCGACATCGCCGCCCTGGCTTCGCGCAAAACCACCTGGGACAAAGCCTACGCCCCCTACCTCAAAAAGCTGGTAGCCCATGGGGAACAGCACCCCCGACAGCCCGTCGAAGCGGCCCTTGTGGCTGTTCTGGAGGAGTTTTCGCCCCACTCCCGCAGTCGTCAGGTCGCGCTCACAGCCTTCAAAGCCTTTGCGGATTTTCAGGGGCTGGCGCTGCCCGAAGATTTTGACAAGCTGGCTGGCACCTACGGCAACAGCAAGGCCAACCGTCGCCACCTGCCCTCCGATGAGGTGATTGTGGAATGGGGCGATCGCATCCCCAACCCGTCCTGGCGCTATGTGTATGGGGTGATGGCCACCTACGGCCTGCGCAACCACGAGGTCTTTTTCTGCGATTACCAAGACCTGCGCCAGGGAGACCCGGAAGGCCGGATTACGGTGCTCGAAACCACTAAAACCGGCCTCCACGATGTGTGGCCCTTCTACCCGGAATGGATCGAGCGCTTTAACCTGAGCCAGGGCAGCCTACCGCCCATCAACACAGATCTGTCCAGTACCACCCTCCAGCGCATTGGTCAGCAGGTGGCGATTCAGTTCAAGCGCTACGAGGTGCCCTTCTCGCCCTACGACCTGCGCCACGCCTGGGCGGTGCGCACCATTCACTTTGGCCTGCCCGACACCGTGGCGGCCCGCATGATGGGGCATTCGGTGGCGATTCACAACCGCACCTACCACCGCTGGATTACCCACCGCGATCAGCGGGCGGCGGTACAGGCGGCGCTCCAACGCGGTACCTGGCAGGCGCCCCTGTAGTCGAGGCGAGTAGAGAAGATCAAGACTTGACGATATGCTAAGGAAAATCTGGGTGATTCTTTGCCCTAGGATTGCTGTCAGGCGGGTAGAGCTGTAGAGGGATAGTCGTTAATTGTGTTGCGTATCGTGAATCCACTCCGCCTGCTGACTCGTAACCAGCGCATGGGCAGATGCTAACTGGTTTAGCCTCATCCTGGGTGAGCCCGGTTACTATCTCTTGACATCGGCAGCATCTACTGTTCTGGCTATGCCCCACCGATGAAAATTCTCCTTGTTGAGGATGACCCCTCCACCCAAGAACTTTTAGTCTTTCACCTGACTGCGGCGCGCTACACCGTAGAACAGGCTGTCGATGGCATGATTGCTCAGGAGTTGGCCGCCCTGTGGAACTATGACCTGATCGTGCTGGATGTGAACATTCCCCGGCTAGACGGCATTAGCCTGTGCCGTCACCTGCGGGGGCAGGGAGTGTCTACCCCGATCTTGATGCTGACGGCCCAGGCCGACGACAAAGATGTGATCACTGGGCTAGATGCCGGGGCCGACGACTATGTGACCAAACCCTTTGAGGTCTCTCAGGTGCTGGCCCGCATTCGTGCGCTGCTGCGGCGGGGAGCGCGGGCCACGACCATTCCGTCGCTGGTGTGGGGGCAGCTGTGCCTCGACCCCACCCTGGCCCAGGTGACCTACAGCGGCCAGGTGGTGGTGCCGTTAACCCCCAAGGAATACAGCCTGCTGGAGCTGTTTTTGCGCCATCCCCAGCGGGTGTTTAGCCGCAGCACCATTCTTGACCACCTGTGGACCATTGACGATTCGCCCACCGAAGGGGCGGTGACCAACCTGGTGAAGGATCTGCGCAACCGCCTCAAGCGCAGCGGCGTGATCGAAAACGTGATTCAGACGGTGTACGGGCTGGGCTATCGCCTCCGCGATTTGCCGCCGAGTTTTGTCGGGCTAGAGACCGCAGCGGCAGAGCATGCGAGCCCCAACGGCTCCCATGGCGCTAACGGCAGTGCCCCGGTCGAGCGGCTAGAGCCAGCCCTGGCAGCCACGCCGAAGAGTAAGCCCCTAGAGGCGATCGCGGCCCGGTTTCAGGCGTCGATTCAGCAGCGGCTGGCGGTGGTAGAAGCGGCGGTGCGATCGCTCCAGGCGGGCGAGCTGCCCTCCCAGCAGCGGGCCATTGCCCAGGATGAGGCCCATCGACTGGCCGGGGGTCTGGGCACCTTTGGCTACGACGAAGGCTCAACCCACGCCCGCCGGATTGAGCAGTTGTTGGGCGATCGCCCCCTGCAAACCGCAGAGGTTGACCAGCTCTCGCGCCACTTGCTCGACCTCAAGCAGACCCTAGCCCTGGCCCCTAAGCCCCTCTCGGCCGAGCCTCCCCAGGCGATCGCGCCACTGACTCGCCATCGGGGGGCGGCGCTAGCGGTGGAGCCCAAACTGCTCCATCGGCTCCAGGTCGATGCGGCTAGCCACGGCTGGCACCTAGACGGGGCAACTAGTTTGAGCGAGCTCCACCAGACCCTGAGCCAGGGTCGGGTAGAGGCGGTGGTGCTCACCCTGGATCAGAGCGCCCCCCTAGGCGAAAAACTAGCGCCCCTGCGGGAGGTCAAGCACCGGTTTCCGCAGCTGCCGGTGCTGGTCTTGACCTGCCACGACAGTTTAGAAGAGCGGGTGCAGGTGGCTCGTCTCCAGGGCGATCGCTACCTGGTGGCACCGGCAACCCCCAGCCAGATTTTTGACACCCTAGACCACCTCTTGCCCGAGACCCAAGCGCCTGAGTCGCAGGTGATGGTGGTTGACAACGACCCCATCACGCGGGGGGTTATCACCGAGCTGCTCACCCCCTGGGGGCTTCAGGTCACCGGGCTGGGCGACCCCAGTCAGTTTTGGGAGGTGCTGCGCCAGGCCCAGCCTGACCTGCTGCTGCTGGCGCTCGAAATGCCCACCTTTAGCGGCATTGACCTATGCCAGGTCGTGCGCCAAGATTCGCGGTTTGGTAACCTGCCCATTTTGATGGTGGCGGCCCATCCCGATACGGTGACGGTGCGCCAGGTATTTGAGATGGGGGCCGACGACCTGATCGGCAAGCCCATTGTTGGGCCAGAGCTGGTGACGCGGGTGCTGAGCCGCATTGAGCGATCGCGGCTGCGCCAGCAAATTGAGCAAATGCGCCATCGCCAGGCCCTCTACTGGGCGCAGCAAGAGACCACCGATCCCCTCACCCAGGTGGCCAACGGCCTACACTTCGACGCCTTTTTGCAGCAGCAGTGGGAGCGCCACTGTCAAGACCAGGCCCCGATTTCGCTGATCCTGTGCAGCCCCGACAGCCTGCGTACCTACTATCAAATCTACGGCCAGCAGGCGGGCGATGCGGCCCTGCGTCGCATCGCCCGCACCCTGCACCGCACCATCAATCCCAACATTGACCTAGTGGCCCGCTGTGGCGACGATGAATTTGCCATTGTGCTGCCCAACACCAACCTGGATGGGGCCCTGCGCGTGGTCTCGCGCATGCAGCAGGCCGTGACCGACCTGAAAATTCCTCAGCCCGCCCCCGACGGAGGCGATTGCATTACCCTCAGCTTGGGGATTGGCGGTACTACGCCCACGGGCAACCTCTCCAGCGATCTGCTGCTAAAGACCGCCGACCAGGCCTTAAAGGACGCTAAAGCGCGCGGCGGCAATACGTTCTGCCTGTACCCCATGTGCTGAGTTAACGCGAGCCCGCCATGACGTTTTCGCTGCGCAATCTGCTTATTGTTCCGTTCTTGCTGCAGGTGATCGGCATTACAGGGCTGGTGGGCTATCTGTCGTACCGCAGCGGGCAGCAGGCGGTGCAGGATATCGCCCGTCAAATGATGGGGGTGACGGGCCAGCGGGCTGGGGAGAACCTCAATGCCTATCTGCAAACGCCTCGCTTTGTGGCCCAGACCAATGTCTATCTGCTTGAAGCCGGGAAGCTGAGCGGCACCGACCTGAGCGCTCTGGAAGGTCACCTGGTACAGCAGCTGCAGCTCTTTCCGGAGCTGACGGGTATTGTCGTGGCCAATGAAGCTGGTTCGTTTCTGAACGTGGCTCGTCAATCAACCCCTAGTTTCTTCTCAGTGCGGCAGCGCAATGTAACGGTGGCCGATGACCGACTCTACCGATACCAGATGAATGCCGCTAGCCAAACTAAAACGCTGCTGCCGCCCATTCGGCAGGGCTACGACCCCCACCGCGATCCGCCCGATAACCCGTGGTATGCAGCCGCCCAGGCTAGCCCTGAGGGGCTGTGGCGGCTGGTGGTGAGCCTAGAGCGAGGAGACGAGCAGCCTCGCCTGGTGATGGTGCGGTTTATGCCCTTCCAAACGCCCCAGGGTGACGTTGGCGGTGTCTTTAGCACCGGCATTTTGCTGACGCAGCTAGGGGAGTTTTTGCAAAGTCTAATCCCGAGCGAGGCAGGGCAGCTGTTCGTCATTGAGCCAGACGGCAACCTGGTGGCCACCTCAACTGGGGAGCTACCCTTTGACCAGCAGCCCCGCGCCGATCCGGCACAGAATGTGGCGCTTCAGTCTCGCCGACTGGCGGTGAGCCAGAGCCGCAATCCCCTCACGCGGGCGGTAGCGGCCAGCCTGGTTGCCGACTACGGCCACCTTGGGGAAGTGCGATCGCCCCGTTTTTCCCACCTCCGCTTTGATCAAAAGCAGTACTTTGTGCAGACAACACCGCTGCAGGGCGACTTGAATTGGCTGCTGGTCACCGTGGTGCCCGCCTCTGAGTTCATGGGCGATATCTACGCCAACACGGCCCGCACGGCCCTGCTCTGTGCCCTCGCGCTGGCAGGTTCAATCGGGCTGGGAATTTGGACGGCGGAGTACATTACCAAGCCAATTCTGTCGCTGCAGCGAGCCACCCAAGCGTTGACCAACGGCCAGGCCGTTGTGCCGCCCACCCAGCCCAGCAATATTCAGGAGGTGGAGGCCCTGCGCGAGGGGTTTGACCGCATGGTAGGCCAGCTGGTGTCATCGTTTCACGCCCTCAAAGATCGCGAAAACACCCTGGCGACCTTCTTAAATGGGGTGCCCTTGGCCCTGAGCGTCCATGACCAAACGGGGCAGATGCTGTTTCTCAACGCCAAGGGCAAAGAGCTGTTGGTCAACGGCATTGCCGACGCCGATTCTGGGCAGCTGGCGGAAACCTACCAGCTCTACCGGGCCGGGAGCAATGAGCTGTACCCCACCGCTGAACTGCCGGTGGTACGCGGGCTGCGCGGTGAAACGGCCTACACCGATGACATTGAAGTCGATACCGGCGATCGCCGCATTCCCCTAGAGGTGCACACCATTCCAGTGTTCAACAGCCTGGGGCAGGTGCTCTACAGCATCAACACGTTTCAGGACATCACCGAGCGGCGGCAGGTAGAGCGGTTTCGGGTTGACTACCAGCGCGAGCTAGAGCATCAGGTGGCGCAGCAAATGACTTCCCTGGCGGCCAGTGAGGCCACCCAAAAGGCGTTGATCAACGCGATTCCTGACCTGTTGATGCGCCTTGGCCGAGAGGGGCGCCCGCTGGCAATCTATAACCCAGAAGCGGTGAACTGGCTGGGCGATCGCAACCGGCTCTACGAGAAGAGTATGTATGAGAACCTGCCCGGCACCCTTGCCCAGGAGCGCCAGCGCTGTGTTGAACTGGCCCTAGAGACGGGCACCATTCAGCGCCAGGAGTATGAGTTTGTCGCAGAGGGGCAGACGTTCTATGAAGAGGCGCGGATTATTCCGGTGACCCAGGATGAGGTGCTGGTAGTGGTGCGCGACATCAGCGATCGCTACCAGATCGATCGTCTCAAGGATGAATTTATCTCCATCATCAGCCACGAGCTGCGCACGCCCCTGACCGCCATTCGCGGAGCCCTGGGCATTCTAGAGTCGGGGGTGCTGCACAACCGGCCCCAAAAGACTCAGCAGATGCTGGGTATGGCCCTCAACAATACCGAACGACTGATTCGGCTGGTCAACGATATTCTCGATCTAGAGCGGTTAACCTCGGGCCGCATTGAGCTCACCCTAGAGCCCTGTCGCCTGGATGAGCTGATGGCGCTGGCGGTCAACGGGGTAGAGTCAATCGCCCTAGAGGCCAATGTCACCCTGACTGTAGCCGCTCCCGCCGCTACGGTCAGGGCCGCCCCCGATGCAGTAGTTCAGACCCTCACCAACCTGCTGGGCAACGCCATTAAGTTTTCTGAAGCAGGGAGCAAAATTTGGCTGGCGGCAGAGCTGGTTTCTAGCCCCAGAACTAAGGCCGACCTCAGTGCCCCCCCGGTGGCGCTGCCCGCGTGGGCACAGGTCTCAGTCAAAGACCAGGGGCGGGGCATTCCGGCGGATCGCCTAGAGATAATTTTTGAGCGTTTTCAGCAGGTAGACGTGTCAGATTCGCGCCAGCGCGGGGGCACCGGCCTAGGGCTAGCAATCTGCAAACAGATTGTGGAGCAGCACGGCGGGGAAATCTGGGCAGAGAGCCAGGTGGGCCGGGGCAGTACGTTTTTCTTTACGCTGCCACTGAGGGAGCCATGAGCAAACGCATTTTAGTGATTGACGACGAGCTGGACATTCGCGAGGTGGTCTGCCTGTCGCTAGAGGAGTTTGGCGGCTGGCAAACCGATAGCGCCGGGTCGGGGCAAGAGGGCATTCACAAGGCGTCAGCCGTCCCTTGGGACGCCATCTTGCTGGATGTCTCGATGCCCGACATGGATGGCTTTGCGGTCTACGCTCAGCTTCAGGCCGACGGCAAAACCCAGGCCATACCAGTCATTTTGCTCACGGCTAAGGTGTTGACCAGCGATCGCGATCGCTTTTGCACCCTGGGCGTGGCTGGGGTAATTGCTAAACCTTTTAATCCCGTAACGGTATGGAAACAGGTGGCCCAGATCTTAGACTGGGCCACCTGACCATACAGTTCCCCGCCGACTCTGAGAGCGAAGGGATGTCCGTCAGCATTCTGTAGAGAGCAACGGCTGCTGGCCCCTAGGCTGGGGTAATCATCAGCACCAGGGCTTTTTTGTCGAGGGCCTGCACTTTGCCCGCGTCGCCGATATCCTTCACGATTCTGTCGAGCAGCTCCCCGGCGCGATCGCGGTGCTGGTGCTCACGCCCGCGCAGGCGCACCAAAAACTTAACCGAGTCTCCCTTCGACAGCCACTCGACCGAGCGCCGAATGCGGAGCTGGTAGTCAGACTCTCCCACGTTGGGGCGCAGCTTGACCTCTTTCAAAGACGGCTTAGAGCTTTGCTTCTGCCGCTTACTCTGCTGGTACTGAAGCTTGCCGTAGTCCAGAATTTTGGCCACAGGGGCATCTTTGCCGTTAGAGACCACTACCAGGTCAAGGCCTGCATCCTCGGCCAGGGTAAGCGCCTCCCGAGTTTCCATTAGACCCCGGTTTTGGTTCTCCTGATCGATTAAGAACACCTGAGGTGAGCGAATTTGCCGGTTTACCAGTTGCGTCTTAGAAATAAGTCGTTCCTCTCAAAATTCAACAGTTGGCCGGGGCGATGGCTAGGGACAGAAGTGACCCTAGGGCTGCTTGGCCTAGCAACCATACACCGAGAAGGTTATTATCCATCAGGATAACAATAGAATAGCCTAGCTTTTGGAGCGGTGTTGTGTCGAAATATCCGGTCTTAACAAAACAGTAAATGCCCGGTTGAGTCGGGGTTGAATCCCGCTACCCTGGCCCTCGCAGCAAAGCTCCAGCAGAATTCGTAGAGGAGGCCCATGGCCGCATATTTCGCCACCGTTGCCCGCGGGCTAGAGGCCTTGGCTGCCACTGAACTTGAGAGTCTGGGTGCCCAGCAAGTCGAACCGGGTTTTTGCGGGGTGGCCTTTGAGGGCGACCTGGCCCTGCTGTACCGAGTCAACCTTTGGTCGCGGCTGGTGTTTCGGGTCTTGGTCAAGCTCGCCGACTGCCCCTGCCGCGATGCCGAAGATCTCTACCAGGGCATTCAGAGCATCGACTGGCGGCCCTACCTGACCCCTGACCTCACCTTTGCCGTCGATGCCACCGGCAAAAACCGCAGCCTCAACCACACCCATTTCACCGCCCTTCAGGTGAAAAATGCCGTGGTCGATCAGCAGCGGCAGCACTGGGGCGATCGCTCCACCATCGACACCCAGCACCCCGAGGTGCGGCTCAACGTCCACATTCAAGACGACACCGCCACTGTCAGCCTCGACAGCTCAGGGTCAAGCCTGCACCGCCGTGGCTACCGCCCGGCGGTGGGGGCGGCCCCGCTAAAAGAATCCCTGGCGGCAGCGCTGGTGAAGCTGACCGATTGGCCCGGTGACGTGCCGCTGCTCGACCCCCTCTGCGGCTCGGGCACGCTGCCCCTAGAGGCCACCATGGCGGCGCTCAACATCGCCCCAGGTATTTTTCGCGAAGAGTTTGGCTTCCAGACCTGGCCCAGTTTTGACGGCGACCTGTGGGATGGCCTGTGGCAGGAGGCGGAGTCCGCGCGCAAAGACGATTTGGGGGTTTGGGTGGGGGGGTGCGATCGCGATCCCGACATCATTCACCAGGCCCGCCTCAACGCCCAGCGCTGCGACCTGGCCGAGCAGATCAACTTTTGGGCTGCCGACCTGGCCGACCTCGAAGCCCCCGCCGACAGCGGCTTTCTGCTGTGCAACCCGCCCTACGGCGAACGCCTGGGTGCCGACGACGATCTAGGAGCTTTTTACAAACTGCTAGGGAACGTGCTGAAGCAGCGCTTCAAAGGCTGGACGGCCTTCGTGCTCAGCGGTAACAAAGCCCTGTCGCAACACATCGGCCTCAAATCAGCGCAGCGGGTGGCGGTTTATAACGGCACGCTCCCCTGCCAATGGCTCAAGTACGAACTCTATTAAGTATTAACAGGGATCTGGAATTGGGTCATTTTAGAACTGCTCGTCATTCCTGCGTAGGCAGAAATCCACTCTGAGGGAGATTGCCCAACCTGGATTCCCGTTTTCACGGAATGACAGCCTCCAGTTGACGGGTTCACGAATAATCCAGGTTAACCCTCGATTGCCGCCACCTCACTGTCTGTTTCATCCCAGATTAATTCACCTAGAGTGTGGCCCAGCTTGTCGGAGATGCCTTCGATCCAGGCTTCGTCTTGGCGGGTGTAGCTGCGGGGGGCATTGGCGGCCAAGATCAGCGCGCCGCCAATGCCCATGGGTTGGCAGATGACGCCCTGGGTATTTTCGGGCAGATAGTCAAACTCCACTCGGCCTGGGTAGATCTTGAGATTTACCAAATACACCGCTTTGCCAGTCTCCAGCACCCGCTTCAGAATTGGGCCGGGAGTGACCTCGGCTTTAGGGGCTAAGATGCCGCGTCGCAGCAGGGTTTTGCCCTGACGGTAGGCGACGACAGATCGCGTAACGGTGTTGGTCAACAGCAGGTGAGAGGCCCAGGCCAGTTCGGTTTTGGCGGCATCGGGCAGGGCCTCATCTAGCTCCAACCCTTCTTCGCCAATTAGCGTCACGGCCTCAGGCAGAGTGGGCTGCACACGCTGCCACAGCAGGCCAATCAAAATCAGCAGAGCGCTGAGAATCACGCCCACCACATCCGATCGCGACTGAGATTCGGTCAGGGCAGGGGTCAGCATTCGATTGAGCATCAGCAGAGTACCGCCCAAGCCGCCAGCCACCAGCGGCAACAGCCGTAGCACCCGGTTGGGGTCGTTTTGCGCCATTGATTCAACCTGTCCCCTTGGTTTGCCTTTTACCTAATTTTAGGGGGTTTAGGCTTCAGGAGTGGACGGGAGCGGTAGGGTGCAGGGAACCAAATCCCCTGCACCCTGGGAGGGATGGGCTAGTTATTGCAGCCACAGCCAGGATGGCCGCATCCCGCAGACCGTTCGGGATGGCCGTCGGCGCAGGCGTCGCTGCAAAAATACTGGCCATCCTTTTCTACGGCCTGACTGGTGTCAACAACGCAGAGGCACGAGTCGCAGGCGCATTTCATCTGGGTAACGGTGGTCATGGCAAGTTTCCTCTTGGGCTAAGTGAACTAAACTGATGCTCAAATGCTTGAACACCTGTTCATAAATCAACCATAACATATGAACAAGTGTTCATGGGTTGAAGGTCATTATTGTTCGCTGCGATGATTGGGATATGCCTTTAGACCACGGCTATTCTTCAGAGACGACTGGTATGGCTGGCGATCGCCCCCCGCTCGATGACCTCTCCTGCCACCACGCTGGCCCGTCGCCGGTGGACGAAATTTTGAGTGTGGAAAAGGCCCAACGCATGGCCGAGTTTTTTGGCGTACTGGGCGACCCCAATCGCTGGCGCATTCTCTCGGCGCTGGCCCTGAGCGAAATGCGGGTGGGGGAACTGGCCGCTGCCGTGGCCATGAGCGAGTCGGCGGTGTCGCATCAGCTGCGCATTTTGCGCGCCACTCGCCTGGTCAGCTACCGTAAGCAGGGTCGAAACGTGATCTACTGCCTCAAAGATGACCACGTGTTTAACCTCTATCGGGAAGCTTCGGAGCACTTGGATGAACCGCCGGAGGAGCAGGTGGGTGGATGGGTAGGTGAGTGAGTGGGCGATGCTTTGTTTACAACAGCCGATTGATAAAGAGCAACTTGGCATTGACGTAGAGAAGAAAGGGGGGATGGGTTAGGGTGCTTTGAAGCCTGCTGCGGTGAAACGGTAGACTGGAGTATTGCCGGGTTGTCGTATTGCTATGACCGTTTCTCCCCTTGCCCAGGATGCTGCCGTTCAGCCGCTGTTGGCGATCGCCCAGGCCACTCGCCAGGCGGCGCAAACCTTAGCTAGCCTGTCTGCTGAGGCCAAAAACCGTGCGATCGAGGCCGTCGCCACCGCCCTAGAGGCCAATGCCGATCGCATTGTGACGGCCAACCAGGCGGACTGCGAAGCCGCTCTGGCCGACAACCTGGCCAAGCCCCTGTACGGGCGGCTCAAGCTTGATAAGGAAAAGCTAGCCGGGGCGATCGCGGGCGTGCGCGACGTAGCCCGCCTGAGCGATCCCGTGGGCACCGTGCAAATTCACCGCGAACTCGACGAGGGATTAGTACTCAAGCGGTTGGCGGTGCCCTTGGGGGTGCTGGGGGTGATCTTTGAGTCGCGCCCCGATGCGGTGATGCAAATTTCGGCCCTGGCGATTAAGTCGGGCAATGGGGTGATTCTCAAAGGGGGCAAAGAGGCGGTGCGATCGTGCACGGCCCTGGTGGAGGCGATTAAGCAAGGGCTTGAGAATGCTGGGGTAGACCCAGCGGCGGTACAGCTCTTGACCACTCGGGAAGAAACCCGCGCCCTGCTGGATCTAGAAGGCTACGTGGATTTGATTATTCCACGTGGCTCCAATGCGTTTGTGCGGTTTGTGCAGGAGAACACGCGCATTCCGGTGCTGGGCCATGCCGATGGTATTTGCCACCTGTACATCGACAGCGAGGCAGATTTGGAGCAAGCAGTGGCGATCGCCGTCGATGCCAAAACCGCCTATCCCTCGGCCTGCAATGCGATCGAAACCCTGCTGATTCACCAAGCTATTGCCGCTCAAGGGTTGCCCGTGCTGGCAGCGGCGCTGCGGGCTGCCCAGGTCGATCTGCGGGGCGATCGACAGGCACAGCAGATTGTGCCCGATTTAGCCCCCGCCACGGAGGAAGACTGGGCGACAGAGTACAGCGATCTGATTTTGGCGATCAAAGTTGTGGCCTCGGTGGAGGAGGCGATCGCCCACATCAACACCTACGGGTCGCGCCATACGGAGGCGATCGCCACCCAGAACCCCGCAACCGCCGCCCACTTTATGGATCGCGTCGATGCCGCCGGGGTCTACCACAACTGTTCGACCCGCTTTGCCGATGGCTTTCGCTACGGCTTTGGAGCCGAAGTTGGCATCAGCACTCAAAAGATGCCCCCTCGCGGGCCGGTGGGGTTAGAAGGATTAGTAACCTACAAGTATCAGTTAGTCGGCGACGGTCACGTGTCTACAACCTACAGCGGTAGCGATGCCAAACCCTTCACCCACCGGGATTTGAGTTAGAGCAGCTCCAGTAGAATCGGTAGATCGTTGCTACCGACGGCGGCGGGAGAGCATGAGGCCACCAGCTGCGATCGCCAAGCCACCCACCGTAAAGGGCTCCGGCACTGGCTGGGCGGCGTAGAGAATGCCAATGGGGCGCTGGAGCTTAGGGTTGGCGTCGGCTAGGAGCGATCGCTCCTGGGTCAGCCCGTCGTATTTAAGGATGGAGCCAATCTCCGAAACGATGTCAAATCCCACGGTAAACAGGTCGCCGTTAGGAGCAAAGGCTAGGCTGCCGATAAAGCTGCTGCTCGGCACAGAGTCGGTATAGTTCGTCGAGAGTTCGTCCAGCAGCGTCCCCGTGAGAAAGTCGTAGCGGCGGAGGCCATTGGCAAAGTCGCTGACCAGCAATTCGCCGCTGAGGGGGTCTACCGCCATGCCCAAGAAGCTCACAAACCCGAAGCTATCGGGCGAAGGCTCGGGCTGCTCGGCAAACACCGTCTTTTCTTTGGTGGCGATGTCGTAACTCAAAATAATACTGGGCTGGCCAAAGACAGGCACTCCTTCTACCGCAACGCTGCCCTGGGTAGTTACGTACAGCCGACCATCGGGGCCAAAGAGCAGACCGTTGGGGCCGTTGAGACCATCCGGCGTGATGCCCTGACGGCTGGCAAAAACGTCAATAAACGCCCCCGTGGTGCCGTCGTAGCGCAGAATCTCATCGGATAAAAAGCTGCTGACGTATAGATCGCCATCGGTGCCAAAGGCTACCCCATAAGGGCGAAACAGGCCGTTCCCAGAGGCGAACACATCGATAAACTCTCCCTTGGGGGTAAATCGCAGAATAGCAGAGTTTTCGGGGGTGGTGCCGCTGCTGATATAGAGGTTGCCATCAGGCCCATAAACAAAGGTGTCGGGGCTATCCAGCAGACCATTATCTGGAATTAGCTCCCCACGAAAGTCGCCGGTAATTTCATCAAAAATAACAATGTTGTTTCCAGAGGTATTCCCCACCAGCAGGGCCGCATCCGCCTCCACAGAGAATATCGCGATACCAAACGTGGTCAGTAGCGAAAGACCGAACTGGGGCAAATACTTCATGAAGAAAATTGCGTGTAAATACTGGGTAGTTCCCAGATTTTCAGGCAACCTTGGTGGGGAGATTGTGCTTACCCCAACACTTATGATGATTTCACCAAAACTTTATGGGGCAGCGTTTTGAAGGCTGAACGCTGCCCCTCGTCTGTGCGCCCTAATTTCCCAAGGCCTCATCCAGCACTTGGCGGGCTGATTCTGCTTGGGCTCTGGCTTCTTTAAACCGCAGGTTACTCTGAGCAAACAACTTCAAGATTTTGAAGCCATCCTTCAGCTCGGTGAGTTGATCTTCGGTCATAGGGTCATCGGTAAACAGCAGATCTACCAGATCGCGCACCTGGTGAGCCTCATCGCGGGATGACTGCACCTTGACCTTAAGCGTGGCCAACTGGTTTAAAACCTGAATGGCCTCTACGACGGCGTCTTCTTGCTGTTGCACGGATTCTGAGGAGGTAGGGGGCTGCACTTCTACGAGTTGCTCAACGCTAAAGCCATCGGCCAAAGCGGTGGGCAGTTCGCCGTCGTCAAGCATGGCCATGAGCTGATCCATCGCCCTGTCGCGGGCTTTGCGAGAATCTTTGCCCGATACCGTCAAAACGACATCTGGGCTCTGGGCCAGGGTGTATTGAACCATTAGTGTAGGTCGTGCGTACTACCTCAGTATACGCTACCTGAGTCACAGGACAGAAAATTTATTCTCCCATGCCCCCCTGCACCACCGCCCGCAGCCGTTCGTGCAGCTCTGACCCATCGCGGCGGGGCACGAAGGGCTGAATCATATCGGCCTGGTGCCAGAGGGAAGCGGCCTCAACGGGCAATGGGCGAAAATTGGGAATGCCGGGGGTGCTTGGTAAGGGGGCGATCGCCGGTTCATCCGCAGCCTGAGCCTCTGGTTGAATGGGTGCAGATGCCCCTGTGTCCGACCCTGGTGGCAAATCGGTTGAAGCCGCATCGGGAATCGCCGGTTCGGGGAGCGCATGTGATACGTCAGCCTCCAGCGGGACATCAGCCTCTGAACCTAGGCTGGCCGGAATCGATGGCAGCGCCCGGCGCACGGATGAAGACTCTGCGCCATCTCCGTAGCCGGTAGGGCAGAGCAGTGACTGCCCTAAAATAATGGCTTCAAACTCGCGGTTGAAGTGGCGAATGGGCTGCCCCCGCCGCTGCCACAGCTTGAGAATTTGGTCGATAGAAATAACTTTATAGCGCCCTTGATAAAGGGCTTCGGTGATAGCGTGGCTGACCCAAACCGAACCAAAATCTTCTAACCAACCAACAATCATGGCCTCAGTTGGGTAGTCTTCGGCATCAAAGCTATAGCTGATGAGCAACTGATGGATGGGCTCAACATCTGGAATGTTGTTGGGAGGAATCATAGTGGTTTGCCTACGCGTTAACCCACATCGGCTAGGTCGCTGAATAGTCATTCTTCTTCAGCTTAATCTTAAGCTAGGGCAAAGGCTACCATCGTAAGGTTTATTACCGTTCGCAGTGCCAGGGGCTACTGCACTATCACCTCGCTGGGAGCGTCAGGGGGAGAATCAAAGGGAGCGGTGCGCCCCTCCCAGTCAAAGCCACTGATGCGGAAGCCTAAAAACCCGGTCTCTTGGGTGGGGCTGTAGGTCAGCAGCAGACCGTAGGCTCGACGGCGGTATTCAAAAATTAGGTTGCTGTCGATGATACGGCCACTATCGACGTTGAGAGAGGTCTGAAAACCGGCTAAAAAAGGGCCATAAATTTGTTGAATAATGCCTCCAGACAGCACGTTTTGGTCAACTGTTCGATCGAACAGAAAGGGGGAGGTATCGCCGCCAATAAAGGTGCGGCTAAAGCCAATATTAAACTGGGTATAGTCGAAGGTTCTGCGCTGTAGGCGACCCAGTTGCCCCGCCAAAATGACTCTGGTTTCCAACGTTTCCTGGAGATCGTTGCTGGTGTAGTAGGTGGCTCCGCCCCGCAGGCCGACCCCTAGCACCAGGTTGGGCACTAGCGGTCGGGGGGAATAGCGCAGCCCCTCGGTGGGGGTCGCCGGTAGCGGTTGCCCCTGCCACAGCAAAAAGTTGCGAGTAAAGTCGGCGCTGCCCTGAAACCGAAACAGGCTGGTCAGGCCGGTGCCTGCCCCTGGGTCGAGGAGATCAGCGCGATCGGTGTTGGCGGTCACGTACTGCCCAGACACCTGATAGGTGAGGTTAATGCCGCTATTACCCAACGCTACGACCGGCGACTCAAGCAGAGCCCCGATGGTGTTTTGCACATCCTGAAACCCTAGGGAGCCGTTGAAGAGGCGATCGCGATAGCTATACTCTAGGTTGAGGCGGTGGGTACCCAGCAGGTGCCGGGCGCGGAAGCTGGCCCGCAGCCGCTCGCTGAAATTGGCTAAGTCAAACCCTGCTAGGCTCAATGCGCCAGTGATCTGGGTGCGTGGCCCCACCGGCCCATCTACCTGGGCAGCCAGACCAAAGTTGGCGGGGTCGGCCAGGTTGTAGTTGGAGTCGCCCAGCCAGCGAGAGACGAAAAACTGAGGCGCAACGGTAATGTTCAAAGGCCCCGCTATATTCAGCGGAATGGGAGCTTCAACAAACAGTCCGCCGCGATCGCGGCCATCAATCCCAATGCCCGTAGGCAGCGGATTCAGGGCTTCTGGCGGCAGCTGCCCTCGGGTGAGCACAAAGCGATTTCTAAACAGCGGAATGGAGAGGCCCTGATTGAATACCAGCCGGGGGTTCTCAAAGACCAGTTCGTCCTCTACCTCGTTGAGGGGAGTGAGCCGCACCGTATTGGCCCTAAACTCCAAATCTGGGGGCGAGAAGGGATCGTTCGTCAGCCGCACCTGCTCGGCGTACCAGCCGTCGGCGTCGAAGGAAACCTGCTCGGCCTCAAACCGCAGCCGCTCAATGGTGCCCTGCTCTGTCCCCACTAGCAACCGGGGATCGCCCGTGGCCAAGCCAATGCCGCCGGGGCTGGTAGCCTGGGAGATGGACGGCTGGTTTTGCAGACGATAGTCAAGGGGCAGATTGGCGCCCTGCCCTAGACCAGCCGACTCTGTAGAAAAGTCGTCTTCTAGGGTTGATACCTCTAGCTCGCCCCGGCTTTCAGTGATGGTACCGGCACCCTGTAACAGGTTATAGGTGGCGGTTTCGCCTTCAATAATTTGATTGTTGCGGTTGAAGAAAACGTTGCCCTCGGCCCGCAGATGGCGATTGACCAAATTGGCCCAGAGGCGATCGGCGGCCAGCTGCCCCGTGCCAAACTGCACCAGTACATCGCCCGTAGCGGTCACAATCTGGCGAATGGGCTCAAACTCTTGGCGATCGGCCCGTAGCAAAATAGAGCCTACCCCCTCGGCGGGCAGTTCGGTCTCGACAGGAGCATCGGGGGCTTCCGGTTCAGACCTGTCAAGTTCAGGGTTTTCTGGCTGAGGGCTGGTAGAGTCGCCGTTCTCAGGCTCAGGTGGTGCAGGCTCAAGCGGTTGCGAATCCACGTCAACCGTTTCTTCACGGCCCTCTGTAGCTGGCTCAGCGGGCACCAGGGGTACCGGATCGGCCGGTTCAGGCAATAAAGGCTCAGAGTCCCCAGCGTCGGCTAAAGGCAACGGCGCGAGCTGGCTCACCCCACGCCAAGAGGCGGCATCAGCGGCGGCGCTGTCGGTTGGGGCGATTGACCGAAGGCCAGGCTCTGCCAATGCCCCCGTCTGACCACCTAGCACTGACGGGGAGGCCGCTACCGCTGAAACCAGCACGACTTCGGCTGATTCTGGGGGCGAGGGCACAGCAGGCAAGATAAGCGGCAGAGGCATGAGCTGGCATTACCAACGCAAAAACAAAGCCCGACAAGCGGGCTTAAGCAGGCCATTGTCATCAGACCACGAAGTCTTGATATGGCAGACCTGGGGCATAGACTGGCAGCCCATTGTAGTGCTGCCAATTCTCAGACTACTTTTAGCGGTAGAGGTTCCAACGGGTGCTTCAGATTGCCAAGGCCCAGAACAACCTCCTGGGCTTTGCCATTGGGTAGATATCAACCTGCCACCAAGGCCGAGCCTAATCTATATCTTGACGACCGGGGTTGCGAGAGGGGTCACCGCTCAAAAAGCCAAACACAAATAGCGATACAAAGAAGGCGACTACGAGGTAAACCACAATCTTAAGGGTGAGCATGAGTTTAGATCTCCAAACCGGTAGCAGAGTAGACCCAAGACCTGCCCCAAACAGCCGCCACATTCCAGTGACGGAAACGGCCCCGGTGCAGGACTAAGCTGGGTATATCATATCGCCAAACGTTCGCCTATCGGACGGCTTCGGTTAATCTACCAGAGCGATCGCAGCCAGGCCCACGCCATTCTCAGCCAGGTTTCGAGCACGTAGAGCAGCCAGTCTAACCCCCGCAGCACCGTAACCAGAGGCGGGTCAACGTAGTTGACCTGGGTGACTTTGACATCTAAAGCCTCAGGGGAAGCGAGCTGCTGCCCAGCACCTAAGGGGGTGGTAGCGCTGAGGGGCAGATCAGAGGTGACAGATTCAAGATGCCGTGATCTGTGACTTGGGGTGTTGGCGGAGACTGGCCTTTGGGCGATCGCACCCCCGTAACCGTTCTGGGTCTCCAGAGCAGAGTGATTAGACCCTCTAGCGGCTACGGATACCGCTCCAGATGTCGCTACTGCTAGCTCAACCGAGGTCGTCGCTGGCAGAGTTCTCAAAGCAGGTCGCCCCCAGAAACGAAGCGGGTGGTGGCCGTGGAGGTTTTCAGGCTCTGGGGCGGCGGCCTCGATTTGAGGCCTTTGGTGCCCAATGTCGCGATGTGTGGTGCGTCTGTGGCGGGCAATTGGCCAAAGGCCAGACTCCGCCAACGCAGCAGTCATCGCCTGCTGGCTGGCTTCGCCAAACAGGTTGGTAGCCGCTGCCAGGGGGCTAGTTTGCAGCCACCGCAGGGCGGCGGGCACCCATCTCAGGGGGGGCAACACCGCCGGATTGGTCTGAGGAAGGGGCAATCCGGGCTGCTGGAGCTGGGAATCTAGGGCGTAGCGGCGGCGCACTCGAGCATATTCTGCCAGCATCAGCACTAGGGCTTGCGACAGCCGCTGCTGCTGATCCTCCGTTAGCCCAGCAAAAATTCCGTTGTCAACAGTCACCAGCACCAGCTGCCGAGTAGCTAAGTCTGAGGCAATACCGCGAATGGGTTTATTTAGCGGCACTAGATGCCACTGTCCGGAGGTTAGCACAGCGCCAGATTTCGACTGCTTGAGCCATGGCCCATGGACGTTGACCAACCGTAGCCCGCCAGGTCGAACCATTTGACCGTGGACTACCGGCGGTTGAATGACCGACAGCAAAGCGCGAATCGGCGTGTCTGCGGCTACCAGTTCTGGAGGGAGGGCCCCGGTGAGTCTGGCCCAAACCGGCTGCCACGGACGGGCGACTTGCAGCCGTCGGGAACCCATTCTCAGGCCCTGCACCGCCGCATAGAGCGGGTAGGCGACCACTTGCAACCCCCAAACCGCCGCCGTACGCCCCTGCCGCAGCCATTGCCCGGTGCTGTGGGCCACCTGCCGATATCCTGCCACTAGGCGACCCACGGTCTGGCTTTGAAACGAGCGTGACGAAGTCGCCATAACTCTGCCTACACTGAGGAGATTGCCTTGATCATACCGGAGCCATGCCCCCTGCCACCGTTCTTCCTGTCCTGCCGCCGCAGATTTTAGCCACCCTCGATCGCCTCCGTCACCTGAGCCAACTGGATGTGTTGGGTACCTGGCACCGCTGTCCCGAAGCTGTGGAAAATCTGGATGGTTCCTTAGGTGATGCTGAGAAAATCTGGCCTTTAGCATCGCTAAACAATCGCCATCACATCGCCTGGCCCAAGGGCAAAGTGCCCCTATGGCTGCACCAGCGATTTACCTGGCCCACCGACCTCAACGGCTACCCAGTGCAGGGGCTAACGGCGCGGCTGGCGCTGCGCTGGTGGGCCGACCAAGCCGACATTTTCGTCAATGGCGAACTGGTGCAAACGGGAGACATCTTCGACTGCTGGACGCGGATTGTGCTGACGGACTGCGTTTTGCCGGGAGAATCGGTAGATGTCTCGCTCAAGCTGCTGAGCCCAGGTCACGATGAAGGGGCACTGGTGCAGGCCGAACTGGTATTTGAAGCCTTGGCGGATGACTGCCCCGAACCCGGCTTTGTGGCCGACGAGCTGGCGGTGCTGGCTACCTACCTGGCCCAGTTTGACCCCAACAAGCTCGACATCCTCACTCAGGCTCTTGAGGGAATTGATTGGGATGAAGTGGGCGATCGCCCCCGCTTCCACACCTCCCTGCTGCGCGTGCGGGATGCCCTAAAGTCGTTTTCGCCCTGGCTGAAGCAGCGCACCCTCTACTGCCTGGGCCACGCCCATTTAGATCTAGCCTGGCTCTGGCCCGTCCCCGAAACCTGGGAAGCCGCCGAGAACACCTTCCGCTCCGTGCTATCGCTTCAGCAAGACTTTCCTGAGCTGACCTTTAGCCATTCTTCCCCAGCGCTGTTTGCCTGGTTAGAGCAGCACCGCCCCGAGCTATTCGTCACCATTCAGCAAGAAGTTAAAGCCGGACGGTGGGCGATCGATGCCGGGCTGTGGGTTGAGCCTGATCTGAACCTGCCGGGGGGAGAAGCGATCGCCCGACAGATTCTCTACGGCCAGCGCTACTGTGCCGAGAAGTTTGGCGGGGTGAGCGCGATCGCCTGGCTGCCCGACACCTTTGGCTTTTGCTGGCAACTGCCCCAGCTGCTCAGCCAGGGCAACATCCGCTACTTTGCCACCCAAAAACTCCGCTGGAACGACACCAACCCCTTTCCCCACGACCTGTTTAGCTGGCAGGGGCTCGACGGCACCGCGATCACAGGCGTCACCCTGCCCCCCATCGGCACCGACATTGACCCCGTCGCCATGGCCGAATACGCCTGCCAGTGGGAAGCCCATACGGGGTTTGCCGATGCCCTCTGGCTCCCCGGCGTTGGCGACCACGGCGGTGGCCCCACCCGCGACATGCTGCTCAAAGCCCAGCGCTGGGCCAGTTCTCCCTTCTTCCCCACACTTACCTGGGGCCATGCCGTCCCCCTATTCGACCGGCTCACTTCCTCGTCGCCTTCAATTCACCCGTCGCCTTCAATTCAAAATTCAAAATTCAAAATTCAAAATTCTCTTACCCCCTCCCTCCCCACCTGGAACGACGAACTCTACCTCGAACTCCACCGGGGCTGTTACACCACCCACGGCGACCAAAAACAGTACAACCGCTGCTGCGAAGACATGCTGTTTCAGGCGGAGCTGTTTGCCTCCATTGCCGCGATCTACGGGCTTCAGCCCTATCCTGCCGCCGAGCTAGAAACCGCCTGGAAGCAGGTGCTGTTTAACCAATTCCACGATATTTTGCCGGGGTCGTCGATCCCCGAGGTGTTTGAGCAGGCGAACGAGGAATGGCAGGCGGCGTTGGGGATGGGCGATCGCATTCTGCAAACCTCTCTTCAGGCTCTCGCCGAGCGCTGTCCCCTAGCCTCGCCTCCCCATCCTGATGCTGTGCCCGTGGTGCTGTTTAACCCGCTGAATTGGGAGCGCAGCGAAGTGGTGGCGATCGCGCTGCCTCCCGCCCTGGCTCAAACTTCCTGGCAAGTGCAGGATGCCAAGGGCCAAACGCTGTCTGCCCAGCCTGATCAGGCTAACTCTTCCTCCTTGCTGGTCTACGTTCCCGCTATTCCTTCGGTGGGCTACTGCCTGATCTGGCTGATTCCTGCTGAGACGGCCCCACCCAGTGCAGCCCCCGCTGAGTGGATTTTAGAGAATGCCCACCTGCAAGCCACCATCGACCCAGCCACGGGCGGCATCGCTAGCCTGATCCACAAAGCCACCGGCACCGAAACCTTCCAAGGCTGTGGAAACCAGCTCCAGGCATTCAAAGACGAGGGCCAGTATTGGGACGCATGGAATATTGCCCCCGATTACCAAGACCATCCCCTAGATGCGTTTGTGCTCAAAGGTATGAGCTGGGTTGAGTATGGCCCCGTGCGGCAGACCCTCCGGGTAGTTCATCGCTTCAATCAGTCCACCATCGTCCAAGACTACCGTTTAGAGGTGTATTCTCCCGTGCTTGCGGTTCATACCGAAGTCGATTGGCAAGAGACTCAAGTAGTGCTGAAGGCGGCGTTTCCGCTGACGGTGTCGGCGGCTGAGGCGACCTATGAAATTCCCTTTGGGGCGATCGCCCGCTCGACCACACCCGCCACGCCCCAAGACCAGGCCAAGTGGGAAGTACCCGCCCTGCGCTGGGCTGACCTTAGCGACGGCGATCGCGGCGTGAGCATTCTCACCGACTACAAGCACGGGTTTGATGCCACGCCCAGTCAGCTGCGGCTGACGCTGCTCAAGGCTCCGGTGTGGCCAGATCCGGGGTGCGATCGCGGCCTTCAGACCTTCAGCTACGCCATTTATCCCCATATCCAAAGTTGGCAGCAGGCCAAAACCGTGCAGGCCGCCCGCAACTTCAACCTGCCTATTCGGGCTGTTTTACCCAAGATGTCTTTGTCAGAGCATTCTCCGATCTCATCAGATAGCCCCACCGCCAAAAGCTGGCTCGACTTTGGCGACACGTCCTTTGTGCTGGCGGCCCTCAAGCAGGCAGAAGATTCAGATCACCAATACATTCTGCGTGGCTACGAAAGCGCTGGTATTCAGAGCGATCTCGCCATCGGTGGCAGTCTGCCTGTGGAGGTGATAGTCTCTGTAAACCTGCTGGAGCAGGCCCGGTCGGCGGAGTGGGAATCCCTAGCGCCGTGGCAGGTTAGGAGTTTAGAGCTCGCCGTCAGGCTAAGCTTTAGCTAGAAACTCTGCATGGTTTTACTGGAGCCAGCATCAATGCTCAACGCTGGAGTACTCACGTTTCAGGAATTTGCTATGGCAGAATCGCTGCCGCTGGCGACTATTCAGGCGGTAGTGCTGGAGTTTTTGCGCGATCGCACCGATGCGGTAATTTTTGGGGCACAAGCCGTCAATGCTTGGGTGAGCGAACCCCGGATGACCCAGGATATTGATTTAATTTCCCCCCGCGCCGCTGCGCTGGCCGACGAAGTGCGTCAGCTACTGGCCGAGAAGTTCCAAATTGCTGTTCGCGTTCGAGAAATTAAAGCTGGATTAGGCTATCGCGTTTACCAACTTCAAAAAAACGGCAATCGTCATCTGGTAGACATCAGACAGGTAGCAGTTCTGCCCCCGGCTGAGTCGATTGCCTCTGTTTTGGTTATGGCACCAGCCACGCTGATTGCCTATAAGGTAGTTGCCCTCCACCAGCGCCGGGGCAAGCCCAAAGCCGGTACCGATTGGCGCGATATTGCCATGCTGCTACTGACCTTCCCAGATCTCAAAGTTGACCCAGGCCCAGTAACGGAAGAGCTTATAGCTTTAAATGCAGCACCTGAAATTTTTGCGGCCTGGCGAGACTTAGTGCAGCAACCGATTCAGCCTGTGGATGATGACGACGATTTTTGAGCACCTAGGGAACTAGGACGGTACGAGGGACGAGGCTATTAGTGGCTGGTTGCGATCGCAGTTTGCGGGCCTGGGCCAGCAGTTGCCAGGCCTCAGGTGACAGGGCACCGGGGGCCAGTAGGGAGAGACCAGCTGCGACCTGGCGCTGGCGTAGGGCGACCAGGCCCCAATGCAGATGCAGGTATTGGCCAATGGCGGCCAGGGTGGGGATGCGATCGCGGTATCCCTCATTCACCCGGCCATAGATGCGTTCTTTGATGGTCAAATTCAACGCCATACGGTGGCTAAGCGACATTTTTTGCTCGTAGCCCCCGGCCCAGATGGTGCGGTAGGTCAAGCACTCGTTGATGAACAGCGCATCGCCGAAATCGGCCAGCTTTACCCAGGCGTCGATGTCGTCGTAGTTGGTGGTCATGGTCACATCCCAGCCGCCCGCCTGCAAGAAGGCATCGCGGCGGGCCGCCACCTGGGCCGGGGTGCCAAAGGGCACCTGATCCATCAGCATGCCGTAATGGATGGCGCTTTGGGGAATGTAGAAGACTTGGCCGGGGCCGGTGGCAGAGGTGCGGCGAATTTCAGTACCGTGCTCATCAACCTGAATGGCCTGGCAGGAGCAGAGCACGGCTTGGGGATGCTGGGCGATCGCCGCCGCTATTTTCTCAATGCAGTCGGGTGCTAGATAGTCGTCGTCATCGAGAAACTTAACCCAGTCGCCGCTAGCGGCGGCCACCCCGTTGTTTACCGTGGCGGCGTGGTTGAGATTTTGGGCATTGCGGTGGTAGACCACCTGGCTGCCCAGGCTGCGCACATACTCCTCAGTGCCGTCGGTGGAGGCATCGTCAGCGACAACGACTTCGCAGGGCACGGTTTGGTTAAGACCGCAGGCGATCGCCCGCTTCAGCAGCTCCAGCCGGTTATAGGTGGTAATCACCAAGCTAAATTTCATCGCGGCCTGCTCCAGGTCAACCTACAGGGCTAGCATTCCCTGAGCAGGCCGCGACTGACCAGAAACTAGGACAGCTTGAGCACGGCCATAAAGGCTTCCTGGGGCACATCAACGGTACCAACAGCCTTCATGCGCTTCTTACCCTTAGCCTGCTTTTGCAACAGCTTTTTCTTACGCGAAATATCGCCGCCGTAGCACTTAGCCAGCACGTCTTTGCGCAGGGCCGGAATACTCTCGCTGGCCACCACCCGACTGCCGATCGCCGCCTGAATCGGAATCTTGAACTGGTGGCGCGGAATCAGTTCTTTGAGCTTTTCGACCAGGGCTTTGCCCACGTAGTAGGCCTTATCGCGGTGGACGATGGACGCCAGCGAATCGACCGGGTCACCATTGATCAAAATGTCGAGCCGCGACAGGTGGTTTTCGCGGTAGCCAATCAGGTGGTATTCCATGCTGGCGTAGCCCTTGCTGCGGGACTTCATCTGGTCAAAAAAGTCGGTGACTACCTCGGCCAGGGGCAACTCATAGATCAAGGTGGTGCGGCCTTGGGCCAGGTACTTCATGTCTTTGAATTCGCCGCGCCGGTTCTGGCATAGCTCCATCAAAGCCCCCACATATTCTTCAGGGGTGATCATGTCGAGCTGCACGTACGGCTCTTCGATTTTTTCGCGGGCCTGGGGGTCGGGTAGGGTGCTGGGATTGTCAATTTCGAGCACTTCGCCCTGAATGGTGGTGACTCGGTAGATTACCGAGGGCGCGGTGGTAATCAGATCGAGGTTGTACTCACGCTCCAGACGCTCCTGCACAATTTCCATATGCAGCAGGCCCAAAAAGCCGCAGCGGAAGCCAAAGCCCATGGCGCTAGAGGTTTCCGGCTCGTACTGCAACGCGGCGTCGCTGAGGCGGAGCTTTTCGAGGGCTTCGCGCAGCTCCTCAAACTGGTCTGACACAATGGGGAAGAGGCCGCAGAAGACCATGGGCTTGGCTTCGGCGTAGCCCGGCAGCGCTTGGGAAGCAGGATTTTGCACCAGGGTGATGGTGTCACCGACCCGAGCATCTTCCACGGCTTTAATAGAGGCGGCGAAGTATCCCACCTCTCCCGCGTGAAGCTCATCCACCTCGATTTGAGTGGGGGCCAGCACGCCTAGTTCATCAACTTCGTACTCTTTGCCCGAGGCCATTAGCCGCACCTTGTCTTTGCGGCGAAGGGTGCCATCCATGACGCGAAAATAGACGATTACGCCCCGGTAGCTGTCGTAGTAGCTGTCAAAGATCAGCGCTCTCAGGGGTTGATCGACCGTGTCCGCCGGAGGCGGCACCAGGTAAACGATCGATTCTAAAATTTCGTCAATGCCGATTCCTTGTTTGGCGGAGGCCAGAATGGCACCGCTGCAATCGAGGCCGATGATGTCTTCAATTTCTTGCCGAATACGTTCGGGTTCGGCACCGGGCAGGTCGATTTTGTTGAGAACCGGGATGATTTCAAGGTTGTTCTCCAGGGCCAGGTAGACGTTGGCCAGGGTTTGGGCCTCGACTCCCTGGGAGGCATCGACCACCAGCAGCGCCCCTTCGCAAGCAATTAAGGAACGCGACACCTCGTAGGAAAAATCGACGTGCCCTGGGGTGTCGATCAGGTTGAGGACGTAGTCTTTGCCGTCCTGGGCCTTGTAGTTCATGCGGGCGGCCTGGAGCTTGATGGTAATGCCCCGCTCTCGCTCCAGATCCATATTGTCGAGGAACTGCGCCTTCATATCGCGATCGCTGACGGTGCCGGTGCGCTGGAGCAGCCGGTCTGCCAGGGTCGATTTGCCGTGGTCAATGTGGGCAATAATCGAAAAATTGCGAATCTGAGAGACGGGAACCTCTGTCATACAAGGCTTACCAGCGGCATATAGTTTACAGACTTTAATATTGTAATCCCTCGTCTGGCGAATGCTCGGCGACGGGAGGGGGGAGTGGATGGGTAGGTGGGTAGGTGGGTAGGTGAGTGAGTGGTTAGGAAAGGTGAGGAGATGAGAAAGACAACGGAGATAGACTTGTTATGTCAAGGTCTTCAGACCTAATCTGGCGGGGGTTGTGGGCGTTAACGCCAAACCTGTCTATGCCAGGGCTTAGACTGATGATAAATTCAATCCACCCCATACCCGGCAGTTAGGCCACTCACTATGCAACACTCTGCCTCTCCTTCCGGCGAACGGTCGGCGGAAAAAGTCGACCTCTCGGTACAAATCGACAAAGACCTGCTCGACCAGGTCACCCACCTTTCTCCCGACCCCAGCAAGGTGATCGATGTTGCCCTGCGCCAGTGGCTGCGGGGCGATCGCCGCTACGAAGATGACTTAGTGCGCCATCTGCCCCGCAACCCGACGGTGCCCCCCAAGGGCGAGTGGAACGATTAGATGTTGGCAGCCCTAGGGTTCAAGGTATACGGCGTCAGGTCTAAGGCTGCCCCTTGAAACCTAGACCTGGCATCCTAAACCTTTCTAATTCCAGCTCAACTAGAGCCATCCGCGCGATCGGTTGGTTACCATGGGAGCGTTCCGGCCTCGTACCTCTATGCGATCGCGACCCCCTTTCCCGACCTTGGCGACGGCCAGCCCAGCGGAGGCTATCTCCGCCTGGATCATGGTGCTCAGCCCTGCGGCGGTGGTGGAGTCGATTCAGACCGTGGGGGTCAAAGCCCTGCCGGAAACGCTAACGGCTAACTGGGTGGGGCGATCGCTGGCCGAAATCGTTTCCTTTGCCACCCCCCACGCACTGGGTCAGGCCCTCGAAAGCTTAGCTACCCGCCACGAACCGGTGCAGCTGCCGGGGCGATGCCCGTTGGGTTCCCACAGCATTGATGTGCAGTGGGTGCTGCAACCTCTAATTGGCCTAGACGGTCAGCTGTTTCGCATTGCCGCTACAGGTTACCTGGCCGACCTACACGGGTTGGCAGGTAGTCCCTGGCTGCGGGCCTTAGACGTTACCGCTCTGGCCCAAGAGACCTTACCCGGAGCCTATGCCCAGCTGCAAACCTACTCGCCCCGGCTCACCCAGATCACCCGCAATGTCCGCTGGACGCTGGATCTAGAGATTATTCGCCAGCAGACCGTAGAGGGCTTGGGTGATTTATTTGGAGTGAATCGCTGTTTGGTGTGCAGCTGTAAGGCGGCCCCGAATATGGCCCCTGAGTCGGCCATGGTAGCAGCTGAATATATGCGATCGGGCGACTTGCCCAGTTGGCAGGGGCAGGTGTGGCTGCTGGCCGAAACGCCCTACCTCAGCACGGCGGCTCAGTCGTCGGTGGCGGTGGTGCCGTCTCGCCAGCCCGCTGACCCGTCTATTGTGGCGGTGGCTACCCGCTACCAAAACACCATCAATGGCTTTATCGTCCTCCACGATCGCCCCGATCGCCCCTGGTCAGACATTGAGCTAAATTTGCTCACCGATTTGGCTGATCAGGTGGGGACTGCGATCGCCCACGCCACCCTATTTGGCGAAAGCCACGCCCTGGCCATTAAACTCCAACAGGCCAACGCCAGCCTGATGGAAAAGCAGCTTGAGTTTCAGGAGGCCCGCCGCCAGGCCGAAGAAGCCCGTCAGCAGGCCGAAGAAGCCTCGCGCCTGAAAAGCGAGTTCTTGGCCAACACCTCCCACGAACTGCGCACCCCGCTCAACGGCATGATCGGCTTTCTCAGGCTGGTGCTCGACGGTATGGCCGACGACCCCGCCGAGCAAGAAGAATTCATTGAAGAGGCCCACAAGTCAGCCATTCACCTCTTGCAGCTAATCAACGATGTGCTCGACATCGCCAAGATTGAAGCGGGCAAAATGCAGATTGACATGGGGCCAATTAGCCTTAAAGAGCTGCTGGCCGATGTGGAAAACTTTATGCGCCCGCTCTCTGACCAAAAGAATTTATACCTGGAGATTTTGCTGCCCGCCACCCGCGACGATATTACCGTCAACGGCAACTATCAGCGCCTGCTCCAGGTGCTGATTAATCTGGTGGGCAATGCCATCAAGTTCACCCATGAGGGCGGTGTCACTATCAGCGCCGAGGTGAAACCCCAAAAGGTGGAATACCAGGGCAAACCCTGGCCCGGCCTGGTGAAAATTAGCGTGGCCGACACGGGCATTGGCGTGTCGCTAGAAAAGCAGGATCGCCTGTTTCAAAGCTTTAGTCAGGTGGATGGCGATCGCACCCGTCAGTATGGCGGTACCGGTCTGGGCCTAGCGATTTCCCAGCGCCTAGTCGAAGCCATGGGCGGTGTGGTGCAGTTCATCAGCATGGGCGAAGGGCTGGGCTCGACGGTGACCTTTACGGCACTGCTGTACCAAAAGCCGGTCGTGATCGACAAAGAACCGGTGTATCCGCCGAAGTAGCAGGGTTTTCGCTTCAAAGTTTGCGGTTACGATGGGACTGTTTCTGCAACATTAATGACTAGTGAACGAGTCACCACGCTCAAACAAGACTTGCAGGTCTGCGATCTTAGGGGCACTGACTAAAGCTTCTATAGACCGCCACTACTTCATTTGATCTGAAGTACGCAGCACCCAGGCAATGACCAACGCTCAAAAGCAGGCCAGCAGCGATTCCCAACGCAATTTACTCTTAGCCACCAATCATGCAACTCACCCTTGATGACGACAAAACTAAAGCCTTGCTAACCGAAGTTTTGGTAGAACTATTACAACAAAAACGTGAGATATTTTACGAGCTTATACTTGATGCTCTGGAAGAAGTGGGCCTAGCTAATGCCATCCTTGAAGGCGAAGAAACTGATTTCGTTGATGAAGCCGATATTCAAGCTATTCTCAAGGGTGAAGCGTGAAGATAAGGTTCAGAGGTAGCTTTAAGAAAGACCTAAAGCGCCTCAAAGACCAGCATTTGCTTAATTAGATTAGTGATGCTATTGATGAGATTAAATTGTCAGCCTCGTTAGCCGACATCAAGAATCTCACAAAGCTTAAAGGCTACGACAATTTTTACAGGATTCGAATTGGAAATTTTAGGCTGGGCTTAAAGCCGACATTCCGCAGGTTGACGAAATGGATATTTAGAGCGGTTGGGGTAAGCTCAGGGCACGCATTGGGATCGCGCCTTGAAGATAGAGAATCTAGATCACTTGGGCTTAGTGGCCGCGTTAGTGGATGAGGTCGGGATGGTAGAGCTAGCCGACGAGCTACTCGAAGCCCATAGCCTAAACCACATCAGTCCAGGGCAAGTGCTGAAAGCGATGATTCTCAATGGGTTGGGGTTTGTCAGCGCGCCGTTGTACTTGTTCAGCGAGTTTTTCAACGGCAAACCCGTGGAGCACCTGCTGGGGCCTGGTATTACAGCGGGGCATCTCAACGATGACCGCCTGGGGCGGGTGTTGGATCGCCTGTTTGAGTACGGCACGACGCTGTTTTTTCTGAAGGTAGCGATGCAGGCGGTGAAGCGCTTTGGCGTCAGCGTTAACCAGTGCCATCTGGACTCAACCTCCTCTGCCCTTGACGGCGAGTACCCGTCAGCGAACGAGGCAGAGGTAGTGCCAGAGGCCGATTTAGAGGCCCCCC